>Ga0302209_10000565_pt1 | contig 17467 bp, 12 predicted proteins | sample II_Fen_E3_1_FD_194574 | JGI IMG/M metagenome (GOLD analysis project Ga0302209, IMG submission 194574) | Peat permafrost microbial communities from Stordalen Mire near Abisko, Sweden - II_Fen_E3_1 | ecosystem: Environmental > Terrestrial > Soil > Wetlands > Permafrost | place: Sweden: Abisko...
CCTTTGTGGACGTTGGTTACGACAAAGACGCTTTTCTACATTATCTTGATTTAGGTTCCAATTTCAACACCCTTACACAATTTACAACGCAGGCGTTGAGCGACCGTAAAAAGACGCCTGCTATTCAAAAAACAAAACTGCAACCGGAAATTGAGAAGAACGGTTCAATTAACGACATTTTAAAACCGGGACAGGATATATTGGTACAAGTAACCAAAGAGCCTATCTCAACAAAAGGTCCAAGATTGACTGCGGAAATATCTATTGCAGGCAGATTTTTAGTTCTGATTCCGTTTGCCGACAAAGTGTCGGTATCTCAGAAGATAAAAACAGAAGAGGAACGACAAAGACTCAAACAACTGATTCAAAGCATTAAACCCAAAGGTTTTGGTGTAATTGTCAGAACAGTTGCAGAGGAAAAGAAAGTAGCTGAACTCGATAATGAGTTGAAGATTTTGGTAAAACGCTGGGAAGAAGCTGTAATCAAAACACAACAAACAAAAGGAGTTTCGCTGATTTTAGAAGAATTAGGTCGCACAGTAGGAATAATTAGAGATTTATTCAGCCCAAGTTTTAAGCATATTCATATCAACGATCAGGCGGTTTTTGCAGAAGTACGGGATTATGTCAATCTGATAGCTCCCGATCGTAAAGATATTGTTAAGCTGTATCAGGACGAATTGCCTATTTACGATAGTTTTGGTATAACCAAGCAAATTAAATCAGCTTTTGGTAAAACCGTATCGTTTAAAAATGGCGCATATCTGATAATTGAGCACACTGAAGCCCTGCATGTAGTTGACGTCAACAGCGGAAACCGATCAAAAGCAGGTAACGGACAAGAAGACAATGCTCTTGATGTGAATTTAGCTGCAGCCGACGAAATAGCCCGTCAACTTCGCTTGCGCGATATGGGAGGCATTATCGTGGTTGACTTTATTGATATGCATGAGACAGAGAACCGTCAGAAATTATTCGACAGAATGCGTGAGAACATGGTCAATGACAGAGCCAAACACAATATTCTACCATTGAGTAAATTCGGGTTATTGCAGATGACGCGACAAAGAGTTCGCCCGGTTATACATATTGATATTGAAGAAACTTGTCCGACGTGTTTCGGACATGGTAAAACAAAACCATCGATCCTGTTTACCGATCAGTTGGAAAGTAAAATTGATTATTTGGTAAACAAATTATTAATTAAAGAATTCACATTGCATATCCACCCCTACGTAGATGCCTATATCTCTAAAGGTTTATTCTCGATGAAGTGGCAATGGAAACGTAAATTTGGAAAAGGTTGTAAGGTAATAGCTGCTCAAAAACTGGGCTTCTTACAATACAAATTTTACGACAAAAAGGGAAATGAAATTGACCTACAAGAAGAAATAGAAAAAATATCGTAACTATTCAATAGTAAAGCAGGCTAACCGAAATGGTTAGCCTGCTTTTTTTTTGTATGTGCAGCAGTCTGATTCGAAATAAAAATGGCTGTCAGGATTTCCTGACAGCCATTCAATATATAATAAAGGATAGAATTAAGCTTCTGGAGCTACTTCAGGAGTAGTTTCAGCTGCTGCAGGTGCATCGGCAGCTTTTGCTTTCTTTTCTTTTTTAGCAGCTTTTTCAGCAGCTAAATCCATTTTGTCTTTCAAATCAGACAAAGACTGAATATCACCCAGTGTAGTTTTTTCAGCAGCAGGAGTTGCTGAAGCTACAGCAGTTTCTTCTTTCTTTGCACGTTTTGGAGCAGCTTTTTTAGCAGGAGCTTCTACAGCTGTTGCAGTAGATTCACCTTTTTCTGCACGTTTAGCATCTTCGTGAATGCGGCTGTGTGAAAGAATGATACGCTTAGCATCTTTGTTGAATTCAATTACTTTGAAAGCTAATTTTTCATCAACTTGTGCTTGTGATCCGTCTTCTTTTACCAAGTGTTTTGGAGTAGCAAAACCTTCAACACCATAAGGTAATGAAATTACAGAACCTTTGTCTAGCATTTCAACAATCACACCTTCGTGAACGCTGTCAACTGTAAACATTGTTTCCAAAACATCCCATGGATTTTCTTCCAATTGTTTGTGACCTAGGCTTAAACGACGGTTTGCTTTGTCGATTTCAAGAACCTGAACGTCAATTTCTGCACCTATTTGAGTAAATTCAGATGGGTGTTTTACTTTTTTAGTCCATGAAAGATCTGAAATGTGAATCAATCCATCAACGCCTTCTTCGATTTCAACAAAAACACCGAAGTTAGTGAAGTTACGTACTTTAGCTACATGTTTAGTTCCAAGAGCGTAGCGAGTTTCGATATTATCCCAAGGATCAGATTTTAGTTGTTTGATACCAAGTGACATTTTGCGTTCGTCACGATCTAAAGTAAGAATTACTGTTTCTACTTCGTCTCCAACTTTCAGGAAGTCCTGAGCTGAGCGCAAGTGTTGAGACCAGCTCATTTCAGAAACGTGGATTAAACCTTCAACACCGGCAGCAATTTCAACAAATGCACCATAGTCGGCCATAACCACTACTTTACCTTTTACTTTGTCGCCAACTTTAAGATCAGCACTCAAAGCATCCCATGGGTGAGCAGAAAGTTGTTTCAAGCCCAAAGCGATACGTTTTTTCTCATCATCGAAGTCAAGAATAACAACGTTGAGTTTTTGATCCAAAGTAACGATTTCTTCAGGGTGAGAAACACGTCCCCATGAAAGGTCGGTGATGTGGATTAAACCATCTACGCCGCCAAGGTCAATGAATACTCCGTAAGAAGTGATATTCTTAACGGTTCCTTCAAGAACCTGACCTTTTTGAAGTTTACCGATAATTTCTTTTTTCTGTAATTCAAGTTCAGCTTCGATAAGAGCTTTGTGAGATACAACAACGTTTTTGAATTCGTGGTTGATTTTGATAACCTTGAATTCCATTGTTTTATTTACAAATACATCGTAGTCGCGGATTGGTTTCACGTCGATTTGTGATCCTGGTAAGAACGCTTCGATTCCGAATACGTCTACAATCATACCACCTTTGGTGCGGCATTTTACGAAACCTTTTACGATTTCTTGTGATTCCAAAGCGGCATTTACGCGATCCCATGAGCGGGTTGCACGAGCTTGTTTGTGAGAAAGGATTAATTGTCCTTTTTTGTCTTCCTGGCTCTCAATGTAGACTTCTACTTTGTCGCCAACGGCTAACTCAGGATTGTAGCGGAATTCGCTCATTGGTACAACACCGTCTGACTTGTAACCTACGTTTACAACTACTTCACGTTTGTTGATTAAAATAACTGTACCTTCAACAACCTCTTTGTCTTTGATAGCGTTCAGAGTGTTGTCGTAAATTTTTTCTAAATCTTCTTTAGCCGATGCGGTTAAAGTGATTCCTTTTTCGTAAGCATCCCAGTCAAAATCACCTGCTGGTACGGGTGCAGGAGCTTTTACTTTAGCCGTTGGTGCTTCTTCGATAACTTCTACTACAGGAGCTTCTTCTACTGCGGCAGGAGTTTCTACAACTGCTTGTGTTTCTTCAATTACTGTTTCTTCCACTGTTGGAATTACTTCCTCAGTGATGTTTTTGTTTTCTTCCATTTCTGAAAATTGTTTTTGTTACTAATAAATAGTAGGTTAGACATTATGTTGACTGTGAAAATACAGGGCGCAAAGATACAAAAAGATAATCATAACACAAAAGAAAATGCATCAAAATAATTGATGCATTTCACTTAAGTATTAAGCTGATATTATCTCGGTTTCTCTGAATCTCTCACTTTGCGAAGTGGATCAGAAAAATTTACCTATCAGTAGTCTATATCTTTGATGAACAAATGCTTATTTCTTTGGCTTGTGTTTCAAAGCGCTTTTGATAGCTTCGTCTGCCAGCGGTTCCATAACTTTATAGCCTTCTACAGTGCAATGAACGCCATCATATGTAAGTTCCTTTTTTAGTCCATGACGTTCATCTGCCATTGGAGTGAAATAATCCAGGTATGTGAAACCTTTTCTTTCACAGTAACTTTTTATCCATGCGTTAAGTGTAACAATTTTTTCTGCAGGTTCCATGCCCGGTTTCCATGGATAGTCAAACGCAGGTAGCACTGATGATAATACAACGCGTATTCCATTATCATTTGCCAGTTCGGCCATAGAGGCTAAATTGTCTTCAATCATTTCAAGGGTAGATGGACCGGTGTTTCCTGCAATGTCATTGGTTCCGGCAAGTATTACCACCACTTTGGGTTGCAGTACAATTACGTCCTGACGAAATCTAACAAGCATTTGTGGAGTAGTTTGTCCGCTTATACCACGGTTTATGTACGGGTTTTTGGTAAAAAAATCAGGACGAGCTTCTTTCCAGCCCTGAGTAATGGAGTTGCCCATAAAAACTACACGATTTTCATTTTTAGAAGGAGCACCCAGCAATGCATTTTCAGCACGAAAGCGGTTTAAATTAGGCCAATCTTGAGCTTGAAGCTCTATACCGGAGAATAATAGTGTCCCCATAAAAAGGCATTTGATTAGAAAGGTTGATTTCATTTGTTTCTTAATTTAATGTTGTTTTCAGACTTCAAATGTAGCGAAAAATACTAATAGTTGTGTGGTTTTTACAAAAAAAGAGCCAACCTTTTACGGTTAGCTCTTTGAACAAACATGTTTTGATTTTGAACTTAGTAAATTTGTTCGCCAAGTGCGATCTTCAGTTTTAAGAAATTAATAGAGTATTCAATTTTTGTTTTGAGTAACGCCAGTTTGCTTTCTGCCACAGCTGTCGAACTATCGAGCAGATCAAGATTGGTAATAACTCCGGCTTTAAAGTTGGTATCGGCTAATGAATAAGCTTGTTCTGCTTGCTCAAGTTGTAATTCAGATTGGTTGACTTTCTTTAATGCCGTTTCTGTATTTGATTTACTTTCAATTACTTCGTTTATGATAGCTCTTCGGGTTAGTTCGGTTTCCTGTATGTTGCTTTTAATCTCGGATTGTGCCTGAATTCTATTATATTTTGTGCGATTGGCATCGAAAATCGGCACCTTAAGTCCAATACCAACGACATAATTGAGTTTACTGACATCCTGATATTTGTCATTGAAGTATCCGTTTTTAATACCGCCTGTACCATTGAAATTCAAGGATGGATTGTTTTGAGCATTTACAATTTTCAGGTGAGTGTCTGTCAAAACGCTTTTCTGACGAGCAATCTTCATCTCGCTTCGATGGTTAATAGCAAAATTGTACAATGAGTCATTTGCAGCTATAATTTGAGGAGTAAGCAGATTTTTCTTTACTGTAAGTTTAGTGTCTTGCTGTTTTCCCAGAAAAGAGTTTAGCTGACTCAGTTGAATCTGAAGTGTGTTTAATAAATCGGTTTTCTGATTTTCAATAGCAGAGATTCGAACTTTCGTAGTCAGGATTTCATAACTTGTAGCCGATCCAGTAACTGCTTTTTTTTGAACAAACTGCAGATGGATATTCAGTGTGTTTAGTTCTTCTTCTTTGATTTTCAGAGCTTCCTGAACAAAAACAATGGAGTAGTAGTTTCCAACCAACGTACCCGAAAGTTTTTGTTTTAGTTGATCTACAGTTAACCCGGTCAATTCTTTATTTTGCTTCGCCAAGGTAATGTTCTTATCGGTTTTACCAAAGTCATAAATGGTCTGAATTATATTCATAGTTGCAGAATAGCTGTCAGGCGGATACCATTTGAACGACCCCATTCCTGGTATTGTAAGCGTAGTTGTTGGCCCTAAATAAGCGAATGAACTCGCAAAGTTTACATCCGGTAAATAGGCCGTTTTGGCTAATCCTATTTTAGCATCTGATGATTCAATATCTGATTGAGCCTTTTTTATTGAAGGATAATTTTGTATCACCTCGTTGAGAATTTGAGATAAACTCAAAGAATCCCCGGAAATTTTATCTGTATTTTGCCCATGTGCAGCAATAAATGGCAGCATGAGAAGAATTACAGTTAGTTTAATTATTGATTTCATTTTGTATGTGTTTATTTGTAAAATGCTTAATTTGAAATATTATTCCATCATTGCTACATGTTCACTTTCTGTAGAGGCTGAGACTTTCTTTTTAGATTTGAGTAACAGAATAGGAATGAAACCAATTATGGAAATAAATGCCGCAATCAGGAAGTCGTCGTTAATGCCCTGAATGTAGGCTTGTGAGCTTACGTTAGACATTAATATACTCTGACCTTGTTTTAATGCTGTTGTTAATGAACCTCCGCCATGTTGCTGAATATAATAAGCCATGTTCTTTGTAATAGTCTTAAATGATTCTGATCCTGACAGTACGGAACCTCCATACATTTGGGAATGAAAGTTTACGCGTGCAGTTAAAATTGTAGATAACAGCGCCACACCAAGACTACCTCCAATTTGACGTATAGTATTCATGATTCCTGAAGCCTGAGCCATTTTTTCACGAGGAATAGTCAACAGGGATAATGTGCTCAGTGGAGTGAAAATTAGTCCCATGCCTAATCCGCGAAGATAAAGCGATGTCATTATATACGAATGTTCAGTAAGAAATGACAAGTTTGAATTCAGGAAGAAGCTTATAACAAGTAAACCTACACCAGCTATGATTGGAACTTTGGGATTTACTTTATCCGAAAACCAACCGGAAATAGGGGAGAAGAGTCCTTGTATTATACCTACCGGTAAGAAAACCGCACCTGATTGTAATGCCGTATATCCCAGCGAGTTTTGCAGAAATAGCGGCAATAAAAATGTACTCCCGAACATTCCTATACTGAATACGAACATCAACAAATTGCTCATGGCAAAGTTTCGGTCACTTAATAAGCGTAAATCAATTAGTGGATACTTGGTTGTAAGTTCTTGTGTAAGAAATACCGTAAGTGCTATTCCCGAAATTGCGAAACAAGCCAAGATATATGGAGCTGTCCAACCAGCAGAATTGGTCTGTGCATTTCCTTCTGAAAGAGCATAGAGCAATACCGGTAAGAAAATAATAACAGATATAAAGCCGATATAATCAAATTTTCGGGCATTTGGATTGACAAATTCACGTTGAATAATAATAGTGAACAGTAAAGCTAAAATTCCGACAGGAACATTCACATCAAATATTAATTGCCATGAGAAGTTATCAACCAGATAACCTCCGATAAGTGGTCCGAATGAAACCGATGCAGCAGCTGCAATCGCCCAGAATCCAAGAGCTAAACCACGTTGCTTTAGAGGAAATTCCCGGGTAATGATTGCCATTCCAAGCGGTTGAACAGTTCCGGCACCTAATCCCTGAATGACGCGCGAAATGATCAGTGTACTTTCATCGTTTGACAATCCGCATAGTAAAGAGCCTAAAGTAAAGAGAAATAATCCCCAAAAATAAACTCTTTTGTATCCGAACTTGTCGGCCAGCCATCCTGAAGTCGGAAGCATTGCTGCCATTGAAAGCATGTAAGCCGTAATCACCCATTGTATGGTCGATAACCCTACTCCGAATGATGACATAATTTTAGGTAAACTTACATTTACAATGGTACTGTCTAAAACCACCATAAAAGTTCCCACCATAATGTTGGCTAACACAAACCATTTGTATGTAGGGCTTTTGGGATGATAAACAGAACTACTGCTTCTGAGTTTGCGGCGTAGTCTATGTGTATTTGATATTTTCCGCATTATTATTTGATAATTTTAACTACGGCTGACATACCGGTCAAAAGTGTATAGGATGAAAGTTTTTGAGTGCCTTCAGTTCCGTCAATTGAGATTTTAACTGCCACGCGTTGAGTTACTTTTGTAAAGTTACCAGACGCATTGTTTGGCGGAATAAGTGAAAACTGAGATGCTGTAGTAGAACCTACAGTAAATACTTTACCTGTAAATACAACGTCAGGATAGGTGTCCAATGTAAACTTGGCTTTTTGTCCTACGTGCAATGTTTCCATTTTTGTTTCTTCCAGATAAACCAAAACCCAGAATTTGCTATTGTTGTTAATGGTGTAAATTGATTGACTTGGTTGAGCAATATCCCCTGAAAGTAACCAGCGTTTTGCAACCACTCCATTCACGGGAGCATATAAACGTGTGTTGTTAAGTTGAGTTGAAATTACACCAATTTGAGCTTGGGCACTTGAAATGGCTGTTTCGGCACTTTTAATCTGTGTTTTAGAAACAAGTAACTGAGCTTTGGCAGCATCAAGCTGTGCTTGTGCTGTTTCTTGTGCTTTTAAAGAATGCTCGTACTGTTCTTTGGTAGTAACACCTCCTGAATATTGAGCTTTTGAGCGTGCAAAGTCTTCTTTTGCTTTTTCAAGAGCAATTTCCAACACCTTGATATTTTTTTGGTCAAACTGATATTTTGCTTCGGTTTGAGCCTTGTTTGCTTCGGTTTGAACTTTGGAAGCTAAAACCTGTTGTTTTTGAGCAAGTAAGTCTACACTATCTAGCTCTGCAATTAATTGTCCTTGTTTTACTGAGTCACCTTCTTCAACGTATACTTTGCTAATACGTCCCATTATTTTCGGACTAACCGAAACATTATCGGATGCAACAACTGCATCGTCAGTTTTAATGTAGCTTGAATAATCAATGTACCAATAGATAGAACCAATGATTACCAATAAAATAACCGCACCTAACGGAATGTAAATTTTCCAATCTTTTTTCTTTTTCATATACCTAAATTTGATTTTTTTTATGTTTTTATTCTTCAATTTGTTTGCAACATGCCGGGGTTTCACCGCTAGCCAAAAGGTCTCCTAATAATATTAATGTTTCTTTTACTTGTTCTGAAGCCGTAGACAGCAGTTGCATTTGCTCAACCGTTAAAAGTGCTAGTTTTTTTGTCAATTCTTCAGAAACAATTGATTTAAGTGATTTGAGCGTGTCTCTTCCTTTCTCTGTAAGTTCTATATAGATTACTCTTCTATCATTTGGATCTGGAAGTCGTACTACTAAATCATCTTTTATAAGTTTGTCAACTAAAATAGTGGCATGTGGCTTTGGAATAGATAAATGGCAGCCAATTCCGCTCATTGTTAGTTTTTTATGATGATAAAGAGCTCCTAAAGTGAATAATACTCCCGGTGTAAAAGTTGTTTTAGTTCGTATGGCTTTTGCAAAATTTTTAGAAAGCAGCGGATATATCGACATTAAATTTTCGACGATAGATTCATCCAATGATATTTTATTTTCATTCATTTTTAATATTTCTGAAATTGGTTACAAAAGTATAACTATTTTCTGAATGTAATTGTTCATAAATAAATATTTAACGTAAATGTAACATTTATACGTTGACAAAAATACAACCCTTAACTATATGCGAGCAAGAAAAAATCGATGAACAAAGGATTATTGCCTTTGAATTATGAAAATAGTAGGTCGGAATAATAAAAGACAAACTCCGAAAGGTTCTAACTTTTAAACATTCAGCAAATCAGCGTCAATAATGGTTCAGATTACTCCGAATAGTATCGAAATAAATCAACCTCACGGTGTTTATCTGAAAAATACGTAAGAAACATTTCATTTTTTTCTATCTTTGCAACTCAAAATTTAAAAACCATTTGTAAGGTTCAAAAAACGTATGATTAAAGTAACATTCCCCGACGGTTCGGTTCGCGAATTTGCCAAAGGCATAACCGGACTGCAACTAGCTGAAAGTATCAGCTCCCGACTGGCACAAGAAGTGCTTGCTATCACAGTAAATGATGAAATTTGGGACTTAACCCGCCCAATCGAAACCGATGCAGCCATTAAATTGCATAAATGGGATGATGAAGAAGCCAAGCATGCATTTTGGCATTCATCTGCTCACCTTATGGCCGAAGCCCTTCAGGAATTGTATCCGGGCATTAAGTTCGGTATTGGTCCGGCTATCGAAAACGGTTTCTACTACGATGTAGATCCGGGCGAAGTTTCCATAAAAGAAGGTGATTTGGCTGCTATCGAAGCTAAGATGCTTGAGCTTGCAAGCCGCAAAGAAGCCATTGTTCGTAGCGATATTAGTAAAGCCGATGCACTGAAACGCTTTGGAGACATTGGCGAAGTGTATAAAACAGAAATGATTGAAGCGTTGGAAGACGGCAAAATTACGCTCTATACACAAGGTAATTTCACCGATTTGTGCCGTGGACCTCACTTGCCAAATACAGGCGATATTAAAGCCATCAAGGTGCTTAGCGTAGCAGGTGCTTACTGGCGTGGTGACGAAAAACGCAAGATGTTGACACGTTTGTACGGTATTACTTTTCCAAAAAAGAAAATGCTCGATGAGTATTTGGTATTGTTGGAAGAAGCTAAGAAACGTGACCACCGCAAGATTGGTAAAGAACTGGAATTGTTTATGTTCTCCGAAATGGTTGGTAAAGGACTGCCCATGTGGTTGCCACGCGGAACAGCGTTGCGCTTGCGTTTGGAAGATTTCTTAAAGAAAATCCAACGCCGTTTCGATTACCAACAAGTAATGACTCCACATATCGGAAACAAACAACTATATGTGACTTCCGGTCACTATGCGAAATACGGAAAAGATTCATTCCAACCGATTCATACACCCGAAGAAGGTGAAGAGTACCTGTTGAAACCAATGAACTGTCCGCACCACTGTGAAATTTATAAATTCAAACCTCGTTCGTACAAAGAATTACCTGTTCGGTTGGCCGAATTTGGTACGGTTTATCGATACGAGCAAAGCGGTGAACTTCATGGTTTGACCCGTGTACGAAGCTTTACGCAGGATGATGCACATATTTTCTGTCGTCCCGATCAGGTGAAGGATGAGTTCTTGAAAGTAATGGATATTATCTTTATTATTTTCAATGCATTGGAATTTGAAAACTTTGAAGCACAGATTTCGTTGCGCGATCCAAATAATCGCGAAAAATACATTGGTTCTGACGAAAACTGGGAAAAAGCCGAACGATCCATTATTGAAGCTTGTGCCGAAAAGGGATTAAAAGCCCGTGTTGAAACCGGCGAAGCAGCTTTCTACGGTCCGAAACTTGACTTTATGGTTCGCGATGCTATCGGACGTAAGTGGCAGCTGGGAACTATTCAGGTGGATTATAACTTGCCCGAACGTTTCGAACTGGAATATACCGGAGAAGATAATCAAAAACATCGTCCGGTAATGATTCACCGTGCACCGTTTGGCTCTATGGAACGCTTTGTGGCTGTACTGATAGAACATACTGCCGGTAAATTCCCGCTATGGTTGACTCCTGATCAGGTAGTGATATTGCCAATCAGTGAGAAATTCAACGATTACGCATTCCAAATAGCGAAGGAAATGAACGCTCAGGATATTCGTGTGCAAGTTGATGACCGTAACGAAAAGATCGGTCGTAAAATTCGCGATAACGAATTGAAACGTATTCCGTATATGTTGATTGTAGGCGAAAAAGAAGCTGAAAATGGGGAAGTGTCTGTTCGTCGTCAGGGCGAAGGTGACAAAGGAACCATGAAGGTTGCTGATTTCTCTAAACTTATACTCGATGAAGTGGATAGCTTGGTGAATCAATACAATAAATGACCCCTAAATCCCCTAAAGGGGACTTGAAAAACGCGAATCGGGTAAGCCAGTTCGCGTTTTTATTGCTTTTTAGTGAGGAGGTGACTTGGAGTCACCTCCTCACTTGGTTATAATGCATAATTCATAATAAAGAAACGCGAATCAGGTAAGCCGGTTCGCGTTTTTTCTTTTGATATGCTATTATTTATAGGGTAGGTGTGAGATTAGAATCTTTTTGGGTTTTTTATTCTCGTCAGTTTCATTATCGTAACTGTAAAAGATTGCCGCTGCCCATTCGTCCGATTTATCTACTTTGGGTCCTAAGGTAATTTGTTCTATCAGGTTACGAATGTTTACAAGTTCTATATACACTCGCGGTGGATTGGCATCCATGTCAAATTTCTTTTCAAATTCAATTCCCTTAATAACCAGCCTTAATTCATTTTCGTTTTTGTAGGCATCGCTTTTAAAAAGAAAAGCTATTGTATTCAGGTATTTTTCTAAAATTGATTTGTCCTCTGTTTTGTACTTTTTCACTTCTTTTTTTAGTTCATCCATTAGCAGATTTAATTCTGGTTCTTTTTCTTCTAAATTGGGAATGTGGAAATTAGTAGTTTTCAAATCATGATTCCAATAGGCTACCCTGTAAAAATTTATATCATCTTCGCTACTTTTATCTGGTTCTTCGTCACCTTTAGTTATACACAAATTAATTGCATCAATAAATTCACTAATTCGCAATGTAATAGCGCAACCTCTTGCTTCCACACCATTTTCTTTTCCATAGAAACGCCACATATTTAAATCATCATGTTTGCTCTCTGTAACAAAACTGCCAATAAAAGGCTTGGGGGCAAATGTCTCAGCCACTAAACCATCGGTACTTCTAGATAAAGAATGAAATTGTAAAAATTTAAATAATTCAGTTCCTTCTGAAGTATCATTCAAAAATGCGCCTTCTGAAATTCGAAATTTATTATTTTCCTCAAGAATTAATTTTTTGACAACTGATAGCCCAGTATAATGCGTCACACAACCTTCCGTTATTAATAGTATTTTCTTAATATTTGTTGTTAACTCACCGATTACTTTTAACTCACTATCTTTTATTTTTTCCTGAAGTTCTTCTATAAATCCTTTTGCTCTTTTAAACCATATATCATCTTTATTGTGTGTGAGCTCCAGGTATTTTTCAAAGTCTTTTATACTCTCATCAAATTCTTTCTCACCAAGTCTTCTTGAATACCCTCTATTGTAATAAACATGGGCATTATCAGGTTCTAACTCGATAGCTTTATTGTAATCTGCTATTGCTTTATCAAAGTCACATTTATCTTTCCACCTATTTCCCCTATTAAAATAAGCAGCGGCATAATCAGGTTCTAATTCAATTGCTTTATTGTAATCTGCTATTGCTTTGTCTAAATCACCTTTATCTTTCCAACTATTTCCCCTATTAATATAAACACCAACAAATTCTGGATCTAACTCAATCGACTTATTATAATCTTCTATGGCTTTGTCATAGTTATCTTTGATTCTCCACGTATTCCCTCTATTAAAATAAGTATTTGCGTCATTAGGTTCTAACTCAATCGACTTATTGTAATCTTCTATTGCTTTGTCAAAGTTTTCTTTTTTTCTCCATGTATTCCCCCTATTAAAATAAGCATTGGCTTTATCAGGTTCTAACTCAATGGCCATATTGTAATCTTCTATTGCTTTGTCAAAATCTTCTTTGTCATTCCACGCATTCCCTCTATTATGATATACATTGGCAAATTTAGGTAATATTTCAATCACAGAATTGTAATCTTCAATCGCTTTGTCGTAGTCTCCATTTCTATACCATGCATTCCCCCTTTTATAATAAGCTTGTATATAATCTGGTTTTAATTCAATCGACTTGTTGTAATCTGCTATGGCATTATTAAAGTCATCTTTATAATACCATGCACAACCCCTTGCATAATATCCTAAAAAGTAATTTGTATCTGTATCAATAGCTTTTTGTGCAAAGTGCATAATCTTATTTTCATCATCCTCTAATTCGTAATGTGCCAATGAACGCCATGCATATAGCTCAGCATCCTCATATTGTCCTAGAAACTCATCGGAAAGAAATGTTATAGCTTCTATATACTTTTCCTGTTCAATAAGATCTTTTGCCTCTTTGCGAAGCTTATTTAATTCATCGCTCATATGAGATTGCCATTTATTAGTTTATTTATAAAGGATTAACTTATCTTGCAAAGATATTTAATTTATCCGAAATTATTCTCAATACCTCTCTTCGATCTCGCTGAGTACTTCTTCGCGGGTGCGTTCGGTTTGGAAGAAACGAATAAGGGTGCTTGTGATCATTGGGTTTTGTGGCACGTAACCGGGTAGGGGATCTAGTTTTGTCAAGTGCCAAAGTCCTGCATCTATTACGGCTTGTTTGAGGCGTGGTATTGCTTCAAAGTCGGTGTCGATGAAGAAGCTTAGCTTGTCCATGCCCAGGTATTCTGTCTCTCTCCGGCTAATGCCTAGTAGTTCCTGTAGTTTTTTCCCTTCGGGTGCATTCTGACTGCATACAGGTAGAACTGTGAGTACAAATAGTTTTGTGTCTATAATCGTAAATGGTAAGTAACCAATTGTACCTGTATTATTTTCAACTAAATTTATAACACACTGTCCGTTGTTTAATGTTGCTGTTTTGCAATATATCAGCGAACTGTTTAGACAAATGGTTCGAATTGCTGCTGGCAATACATCAATTCGTTCTTTCATACGTGTAAAAGCATGATTTTGTACATACACTTCTAGAGGACGTGTTTGATCACTCTCTGCAATAATCTGATTGTAAGGGATGGTAATTGGTGTTGATTCTACTGTAAGGAACTGACCGCAAATGGCCTGATATGCCGGACGTGGTTTATTATTGTATAAGAAATGTGTTTTTCGTGGGCTCACGGCCGAAACTGATATGGTAGCACCTGCGCGATAGGAGCAATCATTATTTACCCATAGCCACTCAAACCCATAAATACGAATATTTATCTTGGATATGCCGGATGTAATATAACGCAGGTATTGCCATACATCCAACATTATGCTATTTTCATAGCCATTTAATGCTTCATTTGCCTTTTCGGCAATCAGTTGATATATTTCTTTATGTTCTATCTCTTCTTCCGATTTGTTTTTTACCATTGCATAGTACATAAACCCTAAACCGTAGGTAAGCAGATCCATATAGGTTAGGTTCAATTCCGTATCTGCATTGACCGGAAATATTTTTAGGAGATCATATATTTCCTGTTGAATTTTCCGAATGTAATGCCGCGGAATCGAATGTCCTGCCTGAGCTTTTACTCGGGGAGGGTCCGATTTCAACAGCATCATTTTCTGCTTTTGTTTCTTTGTAAACCGATCGAATAGTGTTGGGTCTAGTTCGAGGAGTTGAAGCGTTTTGCGGGCAATTGCCGAATATTTATCGAAATAGGTTTTAGTTATTTCAATCTTTCGGGCAATGCTTGGTGGTGATTGTTTCTTTTTCTTTCTACTTTTTGCCATAGAGTATAGAGATTAAGTGGGTGATTTAGATTTAATATGCCCCAAAATTAAATAAATATTTCATATTAACCTCCTTTTGAAATAAAAATATTTAATCATAATAGACAAAATATGTATTTATTAGTATTTATGCGGGTTTCAGAAGATGTAAACTCCATGTTGATAAAATTATCCAAAAAAAAATCGTCCGATTGTTTTGTAAAATAAAAATAGTTATTTATTTTTGAAGCGAAAATTTGTGTTTGCTGTCAGTGCATTAGATCTATATTCGCTTAAGTTTATTAGAGTAAATTCAAATAAGAATGCTGAATACTGTAATGACGAATGAAGCTTATGCAAGTGAAATACGCGAACAAAAAATCCAAAATAGGGCAACAGCGGTTGCAGATGTGGGAGTAGGAGAGGTGTGTGAGTAACATTCATTAACCTATGCGGTAGGTGAATTTGCTAATGCGGTGCATCCTTTCGCTTATGCGGCACGTGTTTTTAAGAATGCGGTACATCCGATGCCAAATGCGGTACACACTTTTAACAGCGCGGAACATCCAGCGACGAATGCGGTACTTCCGACATTAAATGCGGTATGTATTTTTAGTCTTGCTGAAAATAAAGTTATACATACATAAAAGAAAAACAAGTCAACGGTTGACTTGAAGAATAAACCCTAATTACTAATCAAAAAAATCATGTTATTTATGGATCGAAAACAAATGAATTTATCCGAAATGCTGCAAACTTTAGAAGAGTTTTTAACTTCTAATTTATCTAATTTTGAAGACAAACCGGCAATTATGGCGGTAATCAACAACTTGAAAGCAGCGAATGCAACAATCAAAGTGTTGACCTTATCACAATCGGTAAGCACCGAAGCCGATTATGAAATAAAGAGCAATGAAGAAGATGCACTTATTATCACAGCAATAAAAGTAACCGACGGATTAAAAGTAATTGCTGCCACCAACAATGATACACGGCTCAAAATTGAAGCACAAGCATCTCCCTGGAGTTTGGGCCGTATGCGCAAAGATAATTTATACGTCCGCCTGAAACAACTCTATACAACTGCTTTGCCTTACGCCGCTCAATTGTTGCCGCTTGGTATTACATCGACTGAAATAGATAGTCTTGATACTGATTCGACCAAACTATCGAAAGCAACACCTGCCATAAACAATATAAAAGCAAAAACTACCCTGGCAACTTCCGATCTTGATAATGCCATTAAAGAGATCAATGCACAGGTGAACAACACACTTGACGATCTAATGCTTGAGTTCAAACTCTTGAAACCGAACTTGTACGGCGAATACCTGAATGCTCGCAAAATAAATAACCGGGCTGCAGGTCGCTCATCGAAGAGTGTTGCGCCAAAAGAAACAAAATAAAACAATCACCTCCCAATAAAACTAAAAAAACGCGAACTGAATTTAATTCGGCTCGCGTTTTTAGTATATGTGTGTTGGATTTACTTTCCTCCGAAAATACCACCAAGTGTTGATTTTATTTTATTGGCAGTAGAGTCATTAACTCCAAATGTAGTTTTGTTTAATTTTTCTTTGGCGACTTTGGTGAGTGTGTCCTTAACGGCTGTGTAAACCGACTTAATTATCGAGTCTTCTTTTTTTACGGTAGCAACTGTGTCTTTCACTGCAATTTTCACAGTGTCTTTCGCAACTACGGCTTTTTTTGTGGTAGTTTTTGCAGTTGCAGTTGTGGTTTTAGCCTTAGTGGTTGACTTAGCCTTAGTGGCAGTAGTAGTTGTTTTTACTGTCTTTTTCGTAGGAGTTGCAGCTAATGCGCTTTCGGCAAAAATGGTCACTGATAAGCACACCATCATTAAAACAAAGAATCTTTTCATTTTTCTATTCATTATTTGTTACAGACAATCTACATGCTGATTGCCATTTTATTTTCTTTATATATCGGTACCAGCATGCGTATACCGTCATTACTCAGGCAGGTTATTTCGCTTAACCTAATATCTATTGGTGCAAAAGTATAAAAAATTTACTTTAGTTGTTTCTATTTGTTTAATTCGTGATAAAATAATTTTGCAGAAAGATGTCAAAGAATTCTCTTGCTATTAGAAATTCCTCCTGATTGTAACCTAAAAAAGAAGTGCGAACCATATAGAATTGGTTCGCACTTTATACAGAAACTAAGTTAAGGTATTATTTTTTCTTTGACTTGATACTGCAACCTATTGCAACAGTTGTGCTTTGGGCAATGGGTTTGTTTGTAAGCAAAGCATCAACGGCTGCTTCTACATATTTTTGACTAACATCTGCAGGGTTTGAATAGTTATTATCAATAGCCCCGATGTATCTTACAATGTTTTTACCATTTTCTTTATTCAACACAAATACGTGCGGAGTTTTTGTAGCCCCGAATAGAGGATAGATTTTTTG
>Ga0302209_10000568_pt1 | contig 17419 bp, 13 predicted proteins | sample II_Fen_E3_1_FD_194574 | JGI IMG/M metagenome (GOLD analysis project Ga0302209, IMG submission 194574) | Peat permafrost microbial communities from Stordalen Mire near Abisko, Sweden - II_Fen_E3_1 | ecosystem: Environmental > Terrestrial > Soil > Wetlands > Permafrost | place: Sweden: Abisko...
ACTAATTGCTGAATTGTAGGCATTTTACTTTGTTTTTTTAAACTTTAATTGCTTTATTTCTATCCCTTTGATTTTTATCCAAAATGGGTTGCAAAGATAGACATAATATTTTAAACCACAATAGCCTTACCGTAAATTTTTTAATTTCTGTTGTTAAACAGGCTTTTCTCCTCAAAAATACTCAGTCCGCCGCCCGAATCAGGGTTATCAGTCACGCACTTAGTTCCTCCCCACCCGCTTCCCGGGAATTCAGTTTATAACTTTTTAGACTCCGTTTTTCCGGTTTGTGTCACCCTTCCGTCAACACGCAGCAATACCTTATTTAGTACTTCATTTTTTACGCATCTTCCCTTTTTATTAATACTGTCTTCTTTCTGCCGATTTCATTCTTCAGCTCTCTTGCTATTTCTTTTCTTCTTTCTTACCTTCTTACCTCTTAATTTCTTACCTCTTACCACTCATTCCTCACTCCTCGCCTCTCGCCTCTCACTGAATAATCTCCGGGTTACGTTCTGACGTTAAAGGGGAATAAATGGGAGTTCAGAGGGAGTTGATTAAGGGTTCAGAGGGTCGTAGGCCCAACCAACCCCCAACCAACCCCCTCTGAACCCCCTCTGAACCCCCTCTGAACCTAGGACAATATTGGGAGCAAAACAGAACGGTTTTGGACGTTTCCGGAAAAATAAAAAGGGGCGTTCCGCAGGGGTTGATTGGATGCCACGATAGAAACCGGTATAAGAATTGGTTGATTGCTATCGGGAGGTTACTCAACATTTCCTCACCTCTTACCTCTTACCTCTTACCTCTTACCTCTTACCTCTTACCTCTTACCTCTGCTTCTACCTACTACTTACTACTTTCTGATTTCATTCCTCATTCCTCACCTCTCACTCCTTACTACCTTCTTTTCCTCCCCTTTAGGGGCCGGGGGTTCTTCTCCTCATTCCTCACCTCTATTTAAATAAAATGTAAATTAAGCAAATAAACATATTGTTAATTAAAAGAATGTCATTATATTTGAGCGGAATTTAAAGGAAAGAAACATTTGGACATTCTTTATGAAGAGAAGAGGGCTTTTTGCTTGCAATTTCAGGCATCCTGTTTGTGAAGTATCAGCAGGTGAGGGGGCAATTTCGGGAAAGTAGGAAATTTAGTGTTTCCGCACCTGCTGAAAAGTGAAGTATAATTCGAAAACTTAAAATGTATAAGAGTTTAATGTCATTAAGACGATTGAATTATAAAACAGGTAATAATAAACATTTAATAACAAAGCTACAAAATACTAATGTTTATATAAGGTCACGCAAATGACAATATTAATGGTTATCAGTAATGGTAAAAAAGAAAAAAGACAGCCGGATTTGAGAAAATTTCAACAAATAAGAGTACGACAGTCAACAAATAAAACAAAAATATTATACAACCTTTATCAAAAAAAGAATGAGAAAGCTATTATTTTTATTACTCTGGATGACTTTTATGGTGACGGCTCAGAACACCACGAAAAAACAATCAATAAAAAATGACGATAATCCAAATGTCACAAAGAGAGAAGTTTTTCACTTTGACGTAGACGAAAATGACACAACACTCTATAAAAATTATTTTCTCTTTGAACGTGCAATAGCTGGACTTGAAAATATGCTCTCAGGGAAAGAACCATTAAATTTCAAGAAAGCAGTATTTCTTATTGAAAACGCATATTATGACGGCAAACTTGACTGGAATGATTACAACAACGAAATCCTTCGAATTAAACAAATTCTAAAGAATATGATTGCTAAAAAAAATCTTCAAAACTTGAAAACTGCGGGAAATTGGGCAACTTTCACTTATATGTCAGATAGTATTCCTGAGAACAATTTTCAACCATATAAATATGATTATGATAGCTTTTTAGCAGAAAATGACGAAGAAAGTAGAATGGTATCACGACTACTTAAGATTAAAAAGGGTAATTGCGTATCATTACCGTATTTATATAAAATTCTTGCTAATGAAATGAATGTAGAAGCATGTTTGGCATTAGTTCCTATGCACGTTTATATTAAACACAGAGATGAAAAAGGTGATTGGTGGAATTTAGAAATGACTTCTGGTACTTTTTCACGTTCAAGTTTTCTCATGGAATCATTCAATGTTTCCGAACAGGCAATTAAGAGCGGATTCTTTATGAAAGCATTGTCAGATAAGGAATCTATTGCTTTTTGTATTTCAGACTTATTGAATATTTACGAGAGCAAAACAGGGATTTATTCAAATGATTTTGTAAGGAAATGTTACATATTTGGAATCAAATACTTTCCTATGAGTTTGTTACAATCATGGAAATATGGTGATATTAAATATCAATTGGATAAAAAGGTGACAGCATTAGGAATGACTAGCTACCAGCAAATTTTTGGCAATCCTGATTTGGAAAAAATGTTTTATGAAGTAGATTCTACAAAGAAATTTATCAAAAATGCTGGTTACTCAACTTTAACTAGCGAACAATATCGCGAAAAAGCAACAAGTATTTTAAACCATAAAGCAAAAAAATAACCATTTAAAATCAAACGAGTATGAAAAGACAATTTTTAATTCTATTGATTGCATTCACTTTTGTAAGTGGATGTATTTTGGCTCAAACACCGTATGACAATTATGCTCCTGAACAAGGTGGAAAAGAAATGCTTCATTTGAATGAAAGCAACTTTAGTATTTACAACAAGAATGCTAAAGACTCAGTGCGCTTCATTGAATTTGATCAAAACACATTGACACTTACTGTTTTTAATGCCGATAATTCGATTCTAAAGTCTATTCAAATCAAACCGCTCGCTTCTAAATTTAATACAATGGATCGATTAGCTGAAAAATATCCTTGGCAATCACCATATTGTTACGCAGCATGTAATCCAGTAATGAATATTGACATAAACGGAGATAGTGCATGGTCTGTAAAACGTGAATGGAATGAATCTGACCAGAAAGGTTTTGCAGAATATGCAAGTAAAAGATTAAAGGAATATGAAGGTAAAAAGGTGGATTGTGCCGATTTAGCATTGAATGTAATAATTGATTATGCTAGTGAAAATGGCTTATCACTACAAATATCAACCGCAGATGGTACTAGCTTTGATTCAAATTCAGACAATTACAACAGTATAAGTGATTATAAAAACGGATACAAGAATGATGATGGTCAAATAGTTGGTGGTGTCCTCCCAAATGTTCAAGCTCGTGATATATCATCGAATACTTTTACTCTTAACAAAAGTGATGCACAATCAGGGGATATGATTATTATGAGTAAACCTTTTGATCACATTGCTAACTATAGTCAAATAACGCCAAAACGAGAATTAACTTATGGAAATTTAAGTGAAGGTAGTCCTGCTCCTGTAAGTACTTCACACTACGACTGGTCTAATTCAACTGTTGATGGTAGAGGAAGACCAATGGTTTATAATCCAAATAGAAGGGTGGTTCACCGCTGGAAAGTATTAAATTTTTAATAAAAAAACATCATGAAGATAATAAATATTCTTTTTCTTTTTCTTGTTATATTTATACTTAATGTTTACTCTCAAAAATATATACCTGTTTCAAATTGGTATTCAGACAAAACCAGCATTGACAAAATTCGAAGACATTATACAAAAGGAAGTTGTAAACTATTGATATATCAGCCAGCTTTAGAGACACTTGATTTTACAAGTATACTGCTAGTTCAGAAAGAAAGAAAAGTTACTTTTTGGAAAATAAGAAACGACACCATTTTAAAAACTGGCAAAATCACAAATGATTCTATTTTTTTATATAAAAACAATCTTCAAACTGGTGTTCGTAAAACTGAGGATAAACTAAAGTTTGTTCCACCTTTAGTTTGTTGTAACATAATAATTTATATTGATTCAACAAATAGTTTTTATTTTGAAGATCAAATCATTCCGGGTACTTATGCTCCCAATAACATCTATCAAAAATATCGAATTGAATGGGCAAGGTTAATTAAGAATGAAATTGATAGCATAATAAAGAACTAGTTTAATCAAGAAACCAAAACATTTTATAAGGTGATAACATATTATAAAACAAAACCACAAACTACTAATAGATAAGAGCTAGAGTAGTAGGAACGACCCAAAATGAAGTCTTGTTTTAACTACATTCCTGATAGGCCTTATGATTAAAAACGGAATTGACATTACACCCGACAAATACCGTGGAAACATGTTTTTGAACACGTGTTTGAATGAATAAAAAAACGAAGCCTTTACATAAGACTATGTCCTTTGACTGGCCGACATGCACTTAACAGCATTTACTCCCGCATTCTCTTTATCGTTTCACGACAAAGTGAATGGGCATTCAAACCGTCAGGTGCTTTTAACCTCTGTCGTGCGGTCACATAGGGAAAATCCGCAAATCAAAATAGAATAATTGAATATTGTAAAATAAATACATACTAAATCTTAATTTAACTATTTTAATTATGTACTTTTACAACTTGTTTTATAACTAAAGTAATATTTATTTAAAAAGAGGTAAACAAATGAATTACACAAAACCAGAAATTTTGGCACAAAGTACTGTAAAGATGGCACAATGCCGTCCCAATAGTAGTCCAAGTGGAAGACCTTGTAATCCACCTGCACCAGGCGGACGTTAATTAACATTCAAATCAGGTGACTATTTTATAGAATTATAAGTAGTCACCTGTTTACTTAAGTAAAGGAGATAATAAGATGTTTTTTAAGCAAAAATCTAATGTTATGTTCCGGGACTTTGAGTCCTTTGGATATATAACGGACAATAGGAATTTCGGATATAAACAAACTGGTAACAACGATAACTATATCGGTGATAAAATTCTATCGGAAAGTGGGGCAGTATTCATGTCTGTTTTAAGTAGAAAACCACAAACCTTTGATAGACTTGCAAAAAGTATAAAAAAGGAATTTAATGATGTTGACTTTGAAATTATAAAGAACGATGCTCTTGAATTTTATTGCATGCTTGAACGGAATGGATTTATTGTCTCCGGCGAAACAATTCATGAGTGCAATGAAAAAGACACAAAGTTTTCATACAAAATATTTGAATCAGAAATAATAAAAAGGGATTCTTCTTCGGTTATTATGCAACCTGAAAAATCTACACAGGATTTTTTAGAAGAATACTTTAAAGGTAAACCTCAACTGACTAGCTTACACATAGAAATTACAAGCTTGTGTAATGAAAGATGTATACATTGTTATATTCCACATGATTACAAAATAAGCTATATCGAACCTGATTTGTTTTATGATGTTTTAGATCAATGTAAAAGCATGAGGTTATTGCATTTGATTTTAAGTGGTGGTGAACCAATGATGCACAACAACTTTTGCGATTTTTTAAGAAAATGCAGAGAATATGATTTTTCAGTAAATGTGCTTAGCAATTTAACCTTGCTAGACGATGAAATCATCAAAGAAATGAAGATGAACCCCCTTTTTGATGTTCAAGTCTCATTATACTCAATGAATCCAGAAATTCACGATGAGATAACCCAGATGAAAGGAAGTTTTGAAAAAACAAAAAATGCAATTTTGAAATTGGTTGAAAACGATATCCCTTTGCAAATAAGTTGCCCAATCATGAAGCAAAATAAAAACTGTTATGATGAAGTAATAAAATGGGCTGAAAAGCATAAGATTCATGTTGGAGATGATTATGGTATAATAGCTAGATATAATCATACAACACAAAATCTGAGTTGCCGATTATCAATAAATGAAATAGAAAAGATTATTGATGACAAAGTTGCGAATGATTCAAAACATATTGTCAAAATAGAAATCGAAGCTGAGAAGAAAAATAATATGACATCAAACGATTTTGTTTGTAGCGTTTGTAATTCCTCTATTTGCATAACAGACAACGGAAATGTATATCCATGTGCCGGTTGGCAAGATTATATTGTTGGTAATATAAAAGAAACGTCTCTTAATGATATCTGGGAGAATTCAGACAAAGTGAATTATTTAAGAGGCTTACGCAAAAAAGACTTTCCTAAATGTATTCAATGTACAGATAAAGAGTTTTGTACCATGTGTATGGTTAGAAATGCAAATGAAAATCCTCATGGAGATCCGTTAGTAGTTAATGAGTTTTTTTGTGATATAGCAAAGCTCAATAAAAGAATTATGCTAGAGTGGAAAGAAAAACATATGGATTATTAATAGCAATTATTCATTTCTACATGGACGTATTCTATATTGAAAATCTCGACGTTATTTAAAATTAACAAATAGATATCCAATAATTTATCTCCAACCCTACATAATTATGAAAATAAATACAAATGCCCTTCTCAAAAAAGTAGAAAATGTTTTTAATCAGAAAAAGTTTTATGAAATTATAGCATTACTTACTGATGAAGTACTGGTAAAACAAAAGAATGCGGAATTATATGTACTGAGGGGAAATACATGCTATAATATAAAAGAATATAATAATGCTATAGAGGATTATTCTAAAGCTATCGATATCAATCCGAATTCTGAAATAGCATTCTACAACAGGGGACTAGCATTGTTTGCTAATAAAGAATATGATAATGCGATAGCTGATTATACAAAAGCTATCGATCTTACGTCGGATTATGCAGATGCTTATTATAATAACCGAGGAAATGCTTGGAAAGCGAATGGAAAATTTATAGAAGCTATTGATGATTATACTGAAGCTATCAAAATCAATCCGGCATATGAAAATGCATATTATAGCAGGGGATTAACAAAAAAGGAAAATAATATTGACCTGAAAGGAAGCAAACAAGACTTTGAAGAATATCTAAAACTTACTATTGATGTAAATGATCCTTGGGCTAAGTATGCAAAATATTATATAAAAAAACTTGATGAAATAAATGATAATGACCTTACTGTTATTGCTAATTTAATTTCTAATATAAAAAGTATATTACTTCTTGACGAAGAATGTATCACGCATTATACTAGTTTATCTGTACTAAAAAGTTTGATACTTGACTGTAGTAAATTCAGAATATCCGAAGGAAACTTTATGAACGATCCCTCTGAAGGTATAGAGTTTTTTGATTTTCTTTACGATAACACGTCTACTTTTAGTAAAAATGGTTCTTCTATCGAAAGCTTTTCACCCAAACCCTTTATCGGCAGCTTTGTTACCGAGGACAAGTATGATGACTTAAATATGTGGCGATTTTATGGGAAAGAAAAAGGAGTGGAGGCTAAAGGATGTGCCATTACCTTGCGGATGCAGGAATTTATAGAAGGTATAAAAAATTTTCTATCAAATGAAAAAAATAAAGAAGCCCGGCTGGAAGATGAAAGTGATATAAACTTTTATCAGGTAGTTTATTTAACTCATGGGGCAACTAACTTTTATATTTCAAGTACAGTTGAAAAAAGCTCAAGACTAACTGACTTGATGACAGAACTAAGAAAGAAAGTAACTTTATACAAAGGAGATAACCTAACATCTTTAAAAGAATACCTGAACGATATTGCCTTTTTGTTTAAAAGCGAAGTTTACAAAAACGAAAACGAAGTGCGGCTTGTAATAAAAGGAATAGAGTTCGAAAAGGAATACAATATGGATGCAAACTCACCTAATGTATATATTGAATTGGTTTCTATAAAAGACATAGTGTCACAAATCATTTTAGGTCCTAAAGTGGATAAAAAAAGTGAATGGATAGCAGCTTTTCACTACCGTTACGAAAAGAGAGCACCGGAAATTAAGTTTTCACTCCTGCCTTACAAGTAATTTATTCCAATTTTATATTGTATACAAAATACTCATATTATGTCGTTATGGATTAATGTAAAAAATTAAATGTTACTATAAAATCTAAGTACTATGACTAAGCATTTGATAATTCTGTTTATATTCTTGTTAGCTTTGACAATTAACGCACAAGTTCATGTTAGAGGTTATACACGAAGTAACGGAACTTATGTTGCACCACATATGCGATCAAGTCCCAATTTAACGCCAACAGACAACTACAGTTACCCTGGCAATACAAACCCTTATACTGGAAAAACTGCAACAGGAAATCCTGACACATATTTGAAGAATTATAACAACAGTAATAATACAAGTTCTTCAGACGTTTGGGTTGATGGATATACAAGAAAAGATGGAACTTCTGTAAAAGGACATTGGAGGTCTTCTCCAAATGAGAATCCTTACGACAACTATAGTTATCCGGGAAATACAAATCCATATACTGGAAAAACAGCAACAGGAAACCCAGATACTTACTTAAACAATTATTATGTAAAGTCTATCACTTTAAATGTTCGTTCAGGTCCTTCAAAGAAATATCATGTAATAAACTCTTTAAATTATGGTGATAATATTGAAGTCTTAGAAACTTCTAATATTAATTGGACAAAAGTAAGAACTAGTTATTTTGATTCGAATACTTTTAAAACTAAATACAGAATTGGATATGTTTACAGTTCTTATATATCTTCAGAAAACCCCGTATTTACTTCAAATAAAGAATTTTCAACATATGATTCAAATACCATATCTACTTCAGGCCACCCTTATGGTGTAAATAATGGTAAAATTTCTATTTGGACAAACTGCCCAGACGATGGAGTAATATCTGTATACATAGATAATATATATAAAGGTCAAATCACTTCTTATTTTCAAAACAACTCAACTCCCAGTTGTGGCAACAATGGAACTTTAGGCATATTGTTACCTGAAGGGACATATAAATTAACTGCCAAAGGGACTAATAATAAATGGGAAGATAATATAACAATCAAAGCTGAAGAATGCAAATTAGAACAACTATCAAAATAAGAACATAATACTTAACAATCAACACATAGAGCTTCATGCAATCAGTACGATCCTAAATGAAGGATCAGTTGTACTACTTCCCTAAGCGGTATTGTTTGTAGAGTAAAATAGAAGCATTTGTTTTCTAAGGAGTTGTCATAAGTTTGATGGAGTTATCAAATAGACTCTTTTAAGGAAAGAAAGACGTTTTAGGTTATTCTTAAATAGCTTTTAGATTTCCGGCCTTGTAGAAAGGAAATTGAGTGGGATTCCGGAAACCAGACCAGGCTGCTAAATGCCAGATTATGAAATAAAGGAAAATAAGGTTGGGTTCAGGGGGTTCAGGGGGTTCAGGTTTTCTTCAAAGGTTGAAAAAAGAGGAAAAATAAGGTTTTAAAGAAAAACGTTGTTCCTGTTGATTGCATTTTAGAAGGGAAGTCGGGGTTATCGGGGTTGTCACAAATTGCTCCCGGATTTACGTTGTTGCCAGGGATAGTGAAAGCTTATGCAAATGGAACATCCCGAGAATCGGTACGTTCAAATACCCACTAAGACTCAGTCAGTATAAGCAAGCTAAAAAAATAAATTAATAGTAAATCGTATTTTGAAAACGATGATCAACAGATTGATTTTTCTAAACGAAATTACATTAAATAGATTTAAAACCATAAAATAAAAAAAATAATATAAATAAAAATGAAAAAAATAATTGTATTATTTCTAAGCCTATTTCTTTTTATTGGGGTACAGGCACAAGTAGCTATAACAGTGAATTTAACCAATTCAGGTACATTGTCTGAATTAATACCAACTCAGCTTAGTGCAGTTACGAATCTGACAATTACCGGAATAATTGACGCTCGTGATTTTAAAACAATACGGGATAAAATGACGTCTTTGAGACAATTAGATATCGGTACAGCAACAATTGACACGTATACCGGTACGCTTGGGGTTTCAGGCACAGCTACTACTTTCTACGCCGCTAAGACCATACCTAAAAAAGCTTTTACCTATAAAGGAAATCTGATTTCAATTAACTTACCGTTATCAATAACCATGATTGGCGATTCTGCTTTTTCAGATTGTAGATTTCTAACTGGCATCACAATCCCGAAATCAGTTACTTCACTTGGGTCAGCGGTTTTTAATAACTGCAATGGATTGAAGAATGTAACATTATCAAATGCACTTAAAACGATAGGTGATTACGCATTTTTAAATTGTTCAAGCCTTACCAGTGTGACTATTCCAACTACTGTCACTTCAATTGGAGTAAGCGTTTTTGAAAGTTGTAATAGTTTGACAAACCTGATAATTCCTAATTCAATAACAACAATTGGATATTCTGCATTTAGATATTGTAGTAGCATTAGTGGTAGTCTGACAATACCTAATTCGGTTACATCGATTGGAAATAGTGCATTTGAAAGTTGTAGTGGTCTCACAAATTTGATCTTACCGAATTCAGTTAATATGATTGGAGATAGTGCATTTATGAATTGTAGTGGACTGAAAAGTCTATCGATATCCGGTTCAATTAAATCGATAGAGAAATCAGTTTTTGCCGGATGTTCCGGTTTAACAAGTTTACTAATTCCTAATTCAGTTACGAGATTAGGCAATAACGCATTTAATAATTGTTCTGGTCTGACAAGCTTGTTAATACCTAATTCAGTTACATCGATTGGTATAAGTGCATTTAAAAGTTGTAGGGGTATCACAAATTTGATCTTACCGAATTCTGTCAGTATGATTGGAGAAAGTGCATTTATGAATTGTAGTGGGCTACTAAGTCTAACGATACCCGGTTCGATTAAATCGCTTGAGAATTCAGTTTTTGCAGGATGTTCCGGTTTAACAAGTTTGATAATTCCTAATACAGTTACGATCATAGGCAGTTACGCATTTAATAATTGTGAAGGTCTAAAAAGCTTGTCAATACCGAATTCTGTTACTTCGATTGGGGATTGTGCTTTTATCAATTGTTATAGTCTAACTAGCATATCAATACCTAATTCTGTAACTTCGATCGGAAATAATGCATTTAGCGATTGTAGGGGACTTATTGGAAACCTGATAATTCCAAATTCGGTTACATCTATTGGTAGTGAAGCTTTTTATGGTTGTTATTCCATTACCGGTAATTTAATTATACCAAGCTCTGTTAACTCAATCGGTACAGGTGCATTTAGTTTTTGTTCCGGCTTAACCGATTTGAGTATTTCCGGTTCTATGAGATTGATTGGGAAAGAAGCTTTTAAAGAATGTACCGGATTAACTCATGTCACAATAACCGGCTCTATCGACTCAATCGGTGATAATGCTTTTGATTATTGCACCAAATTATCCAGCATAATACTCCCAAACTCTGTTACTTCAATAGGGAATTCTGCTTTTAATGTGTGTTGCAATTTGTCAGGGTTAGTATTACCAACTTCATTAAAATCAATCGGAAGTTACGCTTTTGAAAGTTGCAAGATGCTAAAGAGCCTGACCATACCTGATTCAACGAATTCGATAGCTGAAGGAGCATTTTTAGAATGTACAAGATTAACCAGCATTACAATTCCCAAAACAATCACTTCTATTAAGAATCTGGTTTTTGCATATTGCACGAGTTTGTCTGATTTGACACTGCCTGATTCGTTAACAATAATTGGAGGGGGTGCATTTGAAAATTGTGCTGCATTAAAGAGTCTTGTAATTCCAAATTCAGTTAAAACAATTGGGAATTCGGCTTTTTCATATTGTAATAGTTTAACCAGTATTAATATTCCTGACTCAATAAGTACATTAGGCGCAGGTGCTTTTTTTGGTTGTACCGCTTTAGCAGGTAATTTAAAAATTCCGACAAAAATTAAGTCTATTGGGTCAACTACTTTTGCGTACTGCGGTTCACTCACCGGAAGTTTGATTATACCGGGTTCTGTTACTATACTGGGCAACTATGCTTTTATGGATTGTGGCGGATTTACGGGTAGTTTGATTATACCGGGTTCGGTAGTTTCAATTGGGCATGCTACTTTTTCTTCTTGTGGAGGATTAACAAGTTTAACTATTCCAGCCTCTGTCACTTCAATTGGGGATGCTGCTTTTCTAAGTTGCAATAAATTAACAGACATCTATGTAAACTCATTTAAGCCAATAGATTTAAGTCCCAGTTATAATGTTTTTTATGATGTTCCAACCTCAACATGTAAATTGCATGTACCAGCTGGATCTAAAAGTGCTTACCAGGAGGCTAATCAATGGAAGGATTTTAAGAATATTATTGAGTTGACTACCAATTTGTCTTCTATCAGTTATAGTAATATTAAAATAGCAGTAGAAAAAGGGCTACTCGTTATTGATAACGTTGACCCGGGTAGTATGGTACAAGTATATACAATATTAGGGGTGAAAATCATAGAAAGACAGGTGGACAACAATAAAACAAACATTTTATTGACAGCCGGAACTTATATTCTTCGTATTGGTGATTATTCTGAAAAAGTTGTTGTAAAATAACCTACAACGTTGATTTGAGTTAATCAAAACAGATATTACACATGGCCAATAACACATTTTATGGGTCATTATTGGATAACGTTCATTTAGCAGTCCCGATAACTATTGTGAATTGATTACGCATTCAGTTTGTTGCAGAGAGAAAGTGAACGGTTCCGCAAATGTAAAATCACGGGTATAGGGAATGTAAATGCTCATAATTAGGTAGTTAGCGGCAAGAAAAAAGAATGATGCGTACTTTAATAATTTTTAGATTATGCCAAAGATATTAAAAAAAACGGATTTGTATTTTCAAGAGGATTCAGATTCGATTGATAACTTTCGACTTCAAACTGTGATGCCACGATTATATAAAATAGTGGATTCCAAACATCTTGTTTTTGATTTTAGAGAACTTCCTCCTGAACAGTATTCATTTCCATTTCATTTTCACCGAAATGCAGAGGAATTAGTTATGATTCTTTCAGGTTCAATGACAATGCGAACAATTGATGGATTTGAAATTTTAAGGAAAGGAGATTTGATTTTTTTCGAAATGGGTAAAACCAGTGCGCATCAATTTTACAATCACGATTCAATTCCATGCACCTATTTGGATATTAAAACGGTTCGAGAGATGGATGTATGTGAATATCCTGATTCTGGTAAAGTAAATATTACACCTTATAACGAGATTTTTATAAAAGATTCTCAAGTAGATTATTTTTATGGTGAAGACAGAGTTGCTGACAAATGGATTGATTATACTAAAGTTTTAAAATCGAATGAATAAACAAATGACAACAAAATAAAATTGCCAGCCGCTAAATACACATTATGTTCATTATTGGCTGGCGTTCATTTAGCAGGTTTTACATTCAGAACATTGACTGGGATTCCGGAAACCTGACCAGACTGCTTATTGCCTGATTATGAAATAAGGGAAAATAAGGTTGGTTCAGGGGGTGCAGGTTTTCTACAAAGGTTGAGAAAGGGGAAAAATAAGGTTTTAAAGAAAAGAGGTATTCCTGTTGAATGGATATTTGGGGGTATCTGGGTTATCGGGGATTACTTCTGCATTTACTTTGTTGCAGGGTGACAGTGAACACTCAAGTAAATAAAACAGCTCGGGTATCGGGGATATAAATGCACTTAGTATAGATCTTAGGTGAAATAATATAAAGTTAAAAGAGAGTATGAGAACGGGAATATTTTTAATCGGATTATCAATTTTCTTTATTAGTTGTAGTCATACTGGACAAAAGCAAAACTCTGCTGTTAAGAGCGATTCGATAAAGAATCAGAATAAAAACCTGGAAACCTACACTTGGGATGACGAATTGTGTCATTATACATGCAAATACGACACGACCCTTGTTAGTTACAGGCAGTTGAGAAATTCATATGATTTGGGATTTCAGACTGAAAGATTTCAAATCACGACTAAATGGTCAGTTTTTGATATAAGTGATATAGACAAATTAAATGTTGATTCACTTGATAATGAATTTAAGAAAAAAATTCACGATTTAAGTACTATTGAAGTTATAAATTCAAAATATTGGCTCAACTTAAAGAAACAGAAAATTATTGAACTGAAAAAGTTATATGAACTTACCAGACTTCAAATGCTGGGTTACAAATATCCTGACACCCTAAATTATAAAGGTTGTCCTGTAGAATGTAAAAAATATATTACTGGTTTGAAGAAAGGTGGAGATGAGCTTTTAAAAGTCTGGGTTGAATTACATAACGAAATGATTAACAAGCAAAAGAAAATAGGTGCCAATAATGAAACTATTGAATTTTTAAATAACAGTTTTAATGAAAAATACAATTCTATAGATAATCTCAAATCTGCTCAAATGGAAGTTATTTCATTTGGCTGGTGGAACAAGGTGAATCATACATTAAATCGTGTGAATACTGATAATTTCCAAACTGAATATAGAAAAAATTTCACCGAAATAAAGGAGGAATGTGATGATTCAGATTAAAAATCGTGTAAATTAAAGACAAAATGTATTCATACAAAATTAAGGCATTTGTTTTATTAATTAGTTGTATTTTCTTGTCACTTGGTTCTATTTTATTTGAAATTGACAAAGAATACAAGTTAGCAATAAAAATATTTACAGTTGGGATTATTCTTATAATTGTCAGTATTTACGAACGTAAACGGATAAAAAAAACGAGTGAAGAAATATTGCTAATATTGAATATGGCGGTTCATAAAGGTGACAGTAAATCTCTCAAAAACTAAAACACAGAGCCTTTTCTGGCGCGTCTGAGCGGAGCGATAACTTGAACTATTCAGTGTGTAACAAAAAAGACTTGTAAGAGTATGGGGCTGCTTATTACAGGATTGTGGAATAAAGGAAAATAAGGTTGGATTCAGGGGGGGTATCGGTTTTCTACGAAGGTTGAGAAAAGGGAAAATAAGGTTTAAAAGGAAAAAGGTATTTCTGTTGATTGTGTTTTAATAGGGAAGTCAGGGGTATCGGGGTTGTCACAAATTACTCCCGCATTCATTTTATAGCAGGGCAACAGAGAACGATCCAGCAAATTGTACATTCCGGGTATCGGGAACATCCAATACCCAACTATAGGTCGTAATGGCTAATACTAAAGGACAAATACAAATAAAATACGAATACATTATAGATACTTTTAGAAGTTTGATTATCTTTGTTCGAATAAAATACGAATAAATTATGGATAAATTTCAAAATAAGTTGATTTTTGATTTTAGCACAAATCAACAGATAATCAATAGAATAAGTTTCATTGACTCATTTAGAGGAAAATGGAATCTTGTGGAACAGAAAGAAAACAAGTATCTGAAAGAACTTCGAAAAATTGCGACTATAGAATCAATCGGTTCTTCAACAAGAATCGAAGGAGTTCAGTTGACAGATAATGAAATCAAAGAGCTTCTTGAAAACATGGAGATTACAAAACTTGTAACAAGAGACCAACAAGAAGTAGTCGGATATTATGATGTACTTGAAATTATTTACGAAAATTATCCTGACATTCGGATTTCTGTGAATTACATTCAACAACTGCACCAAAGACTGTTGAAATACAGTGATAAAGACGATAGACACCGGGGAAACTATAAAAATATATCAAATAAAGTTGTTGCGAACTATCCGGACGGCACTCATAAAGTAATTTTTAAAACGACAGAACCTCACCTTGTTGAAAGTGAAATGAATGAACTAATTGACTGGACAAACCGGGAATTAGAAAAAAATGAAATACATCATTTAGTGATTATTGCATTGTTTATCTATGAGTTTTTATCAATTCATCCATTTCAGGATGGAAATGGAAGACTTTCAAGACTTCTGACGAATCTACTTCTACTTAAAAACGATTATCAGTTTATTCAATATGTGTCATTTGAAAATCTGATTGAACAGAAAAAAAAGACTTATTACGAAGCTTTAATGGACGGACAAAAAGATAGAAATACTGAAAATGAAACAATAAATGCGTGGATAATTTTCTTCTTAGATTCATTGGAAACACTCATCCATAGATTAGAACAAAAGTATGACCTTTTTAAATCTAAAGGTGGGTATTTGAATGAAAGACAGAAAAGGATTATGGACTTTATATCTTCAAATCAACCTATTAAACTTGCAGATTTAGTTTTATCCATGCCTGAAATTTCGAGCCATACATTGAGAAAAGACTTACTACACCTTAAAACAGAGCAATTTATTGATTCAATAGGTAAATATAAAGGGACGATTTACATTAAGAAAGAGAAATAATATACTGACCCTGGTACTTAGGACTTCGTGCGAATAGAACAACCGGGCATGAAGTCTCGGTTGCAATATACTGAACAGGTTCTCTTAGGAAAGAAAAATAAAAGTATTTGTTTCCATTAAATTATCATGTGATTTAGGGGAACACACTTTATGGGTCATTATTGACAGTGTATTTTACAGTCCAGATAGCTACCCTTTTTTTAAATAAAATCTTTCAATTAAACTTATAATTAAATGTTTGAAATATGAAAAAGTACTGTATCTTATTTTTAATGTCGTTTTTCATGATATTTAATTCATTTGGGAAAAATGATAAACAATTCTACTTTAAAATAGATGGTAAAATAAATGCAGATACAGGAACAGTATCCCTCAGGTTTTTTTCGGAGTATATACCCAATAAAGTGGAAGAGTTAGTTGCGAAAGTAAAAAATAATAAATTTTCGATTTCAGGATATATATCAGAGCCTCAAGGTGTACATGTTTCTTTCGAGAATCATTATACTTCATCCAATTTTATCATTGAAAAAGGGTTACAAACTATTTCAATCAACACAGATTCGACACGCAAAATGCCTGCTATTGTAAATAAAACGATGATGAATGAATATCCTCGTTACACTGCCTTTTTTAAACAACATAATAAAAAGAGCAGTATATTCAGCCAAAAATATGATAGTATCTATAAGCTTAATAATTATCAGTTGCCAAAAGCAATAAAATTAATTGCCGATAAAGAAGATGATATTCTATATAAAGAGGGGAATCAATTACTTTTGCGATATAGTGAAAATAATCCTGGCTCTGAAATTGCATTTTGGAGTCTTATTCAAAAAATGATTTTTGGGTATGAACCAATATTTGATTCCATCTATAATTCCTTTTCCAGTGAATTGAAAAATGGATACGCTGGTAGGATTTTGAATACCAAACTTGAAAATGGCAAACAACTTTCTGTAGGGAAACTGTTTCCACCTTTCCAATGTGTCAATCGCACCAATGAAAAGTTTTCTTCAGCTATTTTTTCAACATCTAAATTCACCTTAGTTGATTTCTGGTATAGTGGATGCGGACCCTGCAGAGCACAATTCAATCGCTTAAAAGAATTATACAACCAATTTAGCACTAAAGGATTTGAAATTGTTGGTATATCTGTAGACAGAGATTCAGACAAAAAGAAATGGGAAGATATTATTGTAAACGATAAACTTATCTGGCAACAATATTGGGATATGAATGGAAAAAATTCAGAAAGGCTATCCATTATTGCACTTCCTACTAATTTCCTGATTGATGGTACCGGGAAAATAATTGCTAAAAACATT
>Ga0302209_10000573_pt1 | contig 17395 bp, 18 predicted proteins | sample II_Fen_E3_1_FD_194574 | JGI IMG/M metagenome (GOLD analysis project Ga0302209, IMG submission 194574) | Peat permafrost microbial communities from Stordalen Mire near Abisko, Sweden - II_Fen_E3_1 | ecosystem: Environmental > Terrestrial > Soil > Wetlands > Permafrost | place: Sweden: Abisko...
TTACTAATTCTAATGAATTCATGTTTTTATTATTAAAAACAATTCATTAATATTATTGTTTGTTGTCAATAAAAAAAGAAGATCAATTATCTGAATGGGTCATGAAATCCGATCCATCAGATTTTTCTTCAATATAATTCGAACGTAATTGAGAAACTTTTGATAATTATAATTAAATATTAGATTATTCATAAATCCGAGAAACAATATTACAGTTGAGTTAGCTTTCTATCAATTAAATACGTCTTTAAAGCAATCAATTTTTTATTGTTATCTTCAATAATTCAAATATCGGAGCAAGGTTTGTTATTTACGAAATATCCACAATCTATTCAAAATCGGTTTTGAGACTTTTATTTCTTTAAATTCCAATTTCTGTTGTACTAATTCAAAAATCTTATTGTAGTTTTCATTTTCAGAGTCTTTCTTTTCAAAGAGATATGAGTTTGTCAGAGAATTATTAATGCATATAACTAAATAATTCTTATAAAATGAATAAGAAGAAAATAATTCCCATTTAAAATCTATAAGTTTTTCTTTATCCCAATACTTAATACTGATATCAGAAAATTCAAATACACAATCCATTTTGACAGACTCATATTTTTCTGCTTGTTCAATTATTGCATTTTTAAACTTTCTTTTTGATATAATCAATATAAAAGCAAACAGAATCATAATTGATTCGAGAATTAATCCAAATATAAATGCTGGATTGTTCGGTTGATCGTCATAAATAGCGAATATTCCAAATCCAAGAAGTGCTGTTGCAAAGATCGTATTTTGTTTGATTTTTTTTCTGGTATTGATCGACTGAATTTCATATCTTATTAAATTTTCTTTAATAAATTCAGGTTTGTCAAATGGAAATTTAATTCTGAATGGATCCATATTATTATTTATATTTACAATCAATTGCATTAAGAAATTAATTGTGTTCTGTTATTTGAAATGAAACTTCCCTTTCTCGTCCAAGTTTGTAAATATGCAGTAAGTGGATAGTTCAAGTTTAACAAAGTGTAACCTGGAATCATAATCTGTACAGTTTTTAACTGAACAGACCCCATAATTGCATTGACTTATTTCGTCAGATGTTGATAACCCTTATTCAAATATTTAAATGATCAGACCTATTAATGGAAATTACAAACACCAGCCACAAGTATCACCTTTTTAATGAGGGGTATATCTGAAAGGAAGGGCTGAAATTGCGTCCAATAATATCCGAACCTAACCAAAGGTATTATATCTTCATATAAAAATAACAAAGATATTTAAATTAGTTTTCTATTGTGTTACTTAGGAAGGATAAATGATTATTGATTCGCTTGAATATTTAAGCTATAATTGTTGATGAAGGTACAATCCGAAGAATATAAACAGTTCGATCAATGACCGAATATATAATGGCCATCTTTTTATAGTTCAAGCGTCTCACATTATACCCAAATTGAAACAGATTTTTTTGTTTCTTAGAATACGAATCGGCATTTGTTTTCAGTTTCTTAATCTCATCCAACAACCCCTGTAAATATTTAAAAGCTGTTAAAGGTGCATGGTACTGATACATTATGGTATTGGACAGATTCTGGATGTCAGTATTTGCTTGTTCTGAAAAAGCAATTTCAAACTGTTCCATTTCAATAGTTCAACTTATGATTTGTACCATAATGGTTATTTAGTTTTTCCTCTACTTTAGAAAAAACCTCTTCAAGGGTATAGGTCTTTTCTTTGTCAATTATGGGATATTCTACTTTAGCTACTTTCGGGTGTCTTTTCACTTCCTCAAGCAAACGTCGTCCGGTAGGCGAATCTATGTTTATTTGTACATGTATGGTTTGCATAAAGTTTTGTTTTGTGATACAAAGATATAAATTATTTATCGAAAAAAATGTTCATTATAAATCCTAAATAAAGACTCCGCTTTCTTATTGGACGGTCAACTGATTTCACACAATCTACAACAATATCCCCTTCATATCTAAGTCTATTAACATTTTCTCGTCCAAGTTTGTAAATCTGCAGTCAGTGGATAGTTCAAGTTTAACGAAGTGTAACCTGGACTCATAACCTGTGCAGTATCGAAATCACATATGGCATTTGTAACTGATCAGATCCCATAATTGCATTGACTTATTTCGTCAGTTGTTGATAATCCTTATTCAAATATTTAAATAATCAGGCTTATTAACCCCCGTCCCGACGAATTTACACCCTTATTCAGATGTACAAATGATCCGGCCTGTCGCAGGAATTTTGAAATCCAAATTTTGTATTTTTAGAATTTGTAATACGTTAATCACTATCTATCAAACAATGCAACTTGAAGAAACCCTATCTTACCTGCCCAATCAATTGTCAAATTAGATCTTTAATCTTCAGCATGGTTTACGATTCATACTTATAGAATTTTCATGATTTGATTGAATTTTCTGATTAAAATAATTGTTCTGTAAAATGAGGTGAGCGTCATTCCCTTTTGCCTAAATAAGGATTTCTTTATTTTATTTTAATCCCCTTCACGTTTGATCTTTTCAAACCTATCCGTTGGATTTGAAATTTGTAATATTATTTTTCTTCAAAAGTATATAAATGTTTTAACATTTCAAATATTATGGATAACTATTTAAATTAAATGAAAAAATACTGTATTTATGCTGATTTTAATAAACAAAATAATTATTCTGAATGGATAAAAGAGGATATCAATAAAGCAGGAGTAGGTCTTGTAGCCTATTTAATGAAAACTGATTATGCATTTAAGGATTTGCCCGAAAACAAGTTGGAATTTTCACAGTGGAATTGAATAAATTGAGCATGAGCTTCGACGCTTGAGAAGTAAATCTATTTAATCAATGATTTAAACGGGTAAAACGCTTTTGCGTCTTTCGGACGACAAAAGGTTTTTGTAGAACCATTAACGAGTTAAAATTAACTGATCCGGTATAAACAAAATTTATAATTAAATATTTTATATTATTTAACGTTTTAAAAGAATGGTAATTCAACCTGTTTATTTATTTTTGAGTATTGAATACGTATCGAACACTGATTGGTTTTACTATAGTTTTCCATTGGTTTTGGTTTGGTTTTGGTTCCTAGGCTTCTGCCACTTATCATTCATTTATCAGTCAATTATCAATCATATAAATGCCATATATCTTTATAGATATATGGCATTTATATGATTATGAAATTAATGTTTTATTATTATCTAAACCAATCGAAAACCAATGGAAAACCAATGGAAAACTTTACTAAAACCCGGATGTGTAGAGATACACCGGGATTAGTGATATAAATCCCAACTATAATCCGTTTGTTTGACCTTAATAAAGAATTCAATTTGCTTTTCAGTCTCCGTTTTACACGATTTAGTTGACATTATAACTCTATTTGTATGTTAGGATGAACCATATTTACCTCCCGTTTACTAAATAATTTGTTTTTTAAAAATATTTATTGCTTAATTTCAAAGGAATTAATTACTTTGACTGTATTTATATATCTTTATAACAAATAGATACATGAATTTTGCAAGTTGAAACTATCAACCGTGTTCGCACACGTTCGTAAAAAACATTTTGTTTATTCAAAATAAGTTGTAATTTTGTGACAAAATAGTTCTGTGTGCGAACACGGGATGGTAGATTTCAATAAATTATGCAAGAGAATAATCAGAAAATACGGATCAAAGACATTGCTGTTCTGGCGGGTGTGTCGGAAGGAACAGTCGACAGGGTATTGCACGACCGGGGTGATGTGTCGGCAAAGAGCAGAGAGGCAGTAAACAAAGTGCTGGAGGAAATGAATTATACGCCTAACCTGTTTGCCCGTTCGTTGGCCTCAAAGAAGCAGTACCGGTTTGTGTGTCTGTTTCCGGACCATCAGAAAGGGGATTACTGGGAAGAGACCGGCAAGGGGTTTGATTTAGCCGCCCAGGATTTTATGCATCACAATGTCAGCATCGAAAAACTGTATTTCAACCAGTATGATGCACAGACTTTTGTAACCGTATCCAATGCCATCCTTTCCGATATTCCGGATGCTGTTATCATTGCTCCGATATTCCGGACTGAAACACTGGCATTTACAAAAGAATTGTCCCGGCTCAATATTCCATATTCATTTATTGATTCGCTGATTGAAGAAGCTGATTTTGTAACGTATTACGGTCAGAATTCATTCAAAAGCGGTTATATTGCTGCAAAATTGCTGTTAAGTTCATTGCCGGAAGGCTCGCAGGTTATTGTGGGCAGAACCCGACGTAAAGGGTCGGCATCAAACCAGACCCTGATCCGGAATAACGGATTTATGGAGTATATGGAGGAACATCAGTTGATCGGTCAACTCAAAATAATACCCGTTGTATTTGATAACGATGATGAAGATGCAAACAGGATAGCGTTGCAGGAGATATTTTCGATTCATTCAAATATAAAGGCTGCCATAACTTTTAATTCGAAAGTCCACCGCCTGGCAATGCATCTGGAAGCATTGAAACAAAATCAGGTACGGTTGATTGGCTACGATTTGCTGGAACAAAATGTTGCATACCTCAAACAGGGAGTTATCAATTGCCTCATCGCACAACGGCCCGATAAACAGGCATATTATTCCGTCAGGGATATGTGCCGCGAACTTATTTTCAGACAGGAAATAAAGAAAATCAATTATGTCCCGATCGATATTTTGCTGAAAGAGAATATTGAGGATTATCTGCAATTTACTGAATAAATTATTTACTATTTAAATCATTTACTATTTAGTCATTTACTATTTAAATCATTTACTATTTAGTCATTTACTATTTACTATTTAAGACAAAAACATTTACTATTTAGTCATTTACTATTTACTATTTAAGAAAAAAAATATTTACTATTTAGTCATTTACTATTTACTATTTAAGAAAAAAAATATTTACTATTTAGTCATTTACTATTTACTATTTAAGACAAAAGCTTTTACTAATTAGTCATTTACTATTTGGGTGAAAATATCATAGGTTAACAATTAATTCAATTATCAATCAATTCATTTAATCAACATATCATCACATTATCAAATTATCAAATCATCACATTATCACATTATCAAATCATCACATCATCACATTATCACATCATCACATCAAAACATCATCACATTATCACATCAACACATCAACACATCAAATATTATGAAATTAGGAAAATACAGCATTGGAACAGGAGACCGGTTTTCGCATCAGGGGGTAGCACAACTTCGGGCGATAGTGAAGGCAAATGAATCGGGACTGGACATTAGTCCGGTATGGAATAAATCGAACCGTGAGCATCAATATGTAATGTCGCATCCCGAAGATGTACGTGTAGAAGCGGATGCTGCAGTAAAAGCCCTAGGATTTAAAGGTAAATACTTTGTGGATGCCGATCATATTAATCTGGGTAATGTTGCACCCTTTGTGGCTACTGCAGATTTTTTCACCCTGGATGTGGCTTCGTTTATCGGCAAAGAAAGCAATGAAGAAGATATTACTGCTTTTGTTGCTTCCTGTGAAAAATACATTGGTAAATTACCGATTCCGGGTTTTAAAGAACCTTTATTTGTTACGGTAGACTTATTGAAAAAGATTGCAGCCAATTTTTTAGCTGCTACCGAACAGGCTTCTGAAATTTATAAGTATCTGAAAAAATCGAAAGGGGAAGGTAATTTTATTACTGAAGTTTCAATGGATGAAGTTGAAAGTCCGCAAACACCTGTTGAATTGTTGTTTATCCTTAAAATGCTAGCTAATAAAGGAGTGCCTGCACAGACCATCGCCCCTAAATTTACAGGTCGTTTCAATAAAGGAGTAGATTATACCGGAAACCTGGAACAGTTTGCCAAAGAGTTTGAAGAAGACGTTCTGGTAATTGATTTTGCAGTAAAGGAATTCGGTCTTCCGGAAGAATTGAAGCTTAGTATCCATTCGGGAAGTGATAAATTCTCAATTTATCCGATTATGGCCGGTGTTATCAAGAAATATGACAAGGGTCTTCATGTAAAAACAGCAGGCACCACCTGGCTCGAAGAAGTGATCGGATTAGCCGTTGCCGGTGGCGAAGGACTAGTGGCTGCAAAATATATATATGCCCATTCGTTGGGTAGGAAAGACGAATTGTGTGCACCCTATGCCGATGTGATTGATATTGATGATAAGAAACTCCCTTCGGTAGAAGAAGTAAATGCGTGGAGTAGTGAAAAATTCGCCAATACATTGAGGCATATTCCCGGGCATCCTGACTATAATCCGAATTTCCGTCAGTTAATACATGTTGCCTACAAGGTTGCTGCCGAAATGGGGACCAACTATACCGGGCTGTTGGAAAAATATGCAGATGTGATCGGTACCTGCGTGGAAGAAAATATCTATGAACGTCATTTAAAACGGTTGTTCAATTTATAAGTAGCAATTGGAACTTTACATTCTATTAATCTCATTGCTTACGTTATAAATAAAATTAAAAATATATTCATCAATCACGTCTTAATTCGTTTAAATCGTTTTAATTCGTATAATTCGTAAAGTATGGTAGATTTATTTAATATTAAAAATAAAGTAGTGGTCATCACCGGAGGTACCGGTGTATTGGGAAGCTGTATGGCGGAATACCTTGCCGAACAGGGTGCAAAAGTAGTGGTTCTGGCCCGTAATGAAGAAAACGGACAGAAACTGGTGAAACGGATTACATTCAAGGGTTTTGAAGCGATGTTCCTTCAGTCGGATGTGAATAACAAGGATCTCCTGGAACAAAATGCAAAAGATATTCTGGCCAAATACAAAAGGATTGACATCCTGATTAACGGTGCCGGTGGTAATATGCCCGGTGCCACCATTGGACCGGATAAAACAATTTTTGATTTGGATGTAGAAGCATTCCGAAAAGTTGTTGACCTGAACCTGTTTGGAACAGTTATTCCAACCATGGTATTTGCAAAGGTAATGACCGAACAAAAGCAGGGAAATATTATTAATATTTCTTCCGAATCAGCTTTACGTCCCTTGACGCGTGTTGTGGGTTATGGTGCTTCAAAAGCAGCCGTTACCAATTTTACAAAATACCTGGCCATTGAACTGGCAACAAAATACGGTGAAGGATTACGGGTAAATGCGATGGCTCCGGGATTCTTTATTTCGGAACAAAACCGTACTCTGCTAACCAATCCTGATGGTTCGTATACCGACAGGGCTAAAACAATTCTTGCACATACACCCTTTGCCCGTTTTGGAGAACCCGAAGAATTATTGGGTACCCTGCATTGGTTAGCCAGTGATGCCTCGAAATTTGTGACCGGTACGCTCACGGTAATTGATGGTGGCTTTGATGCATTTTGTATTTGAGAGAACCCCTAATCCGTTAGCTAACGGAGATGTAAAGAGTGGGGTACCTGAGTTAAATACCGCCCCAAGTCCGTTAGCTAAATATGATTTAATAAGTAGGATTATTGAGCTAAATATCGCCCCAAGTCCGTTAGCTAAAGGAGATGTTAAGAGTGGAATAACTGAGTTAAATACCGCGCCAAGGCCCTGAAGGGGATGTAAAGAGTGGGATCATTGAGGTTTTTAGTAGTCGAAGAAATATTAATATAAGCAGCCCCAAGTCCGTTAGCTAACGGAGATGTTAAGAGTGGGATGCCTGAGTTATTTATATTAACGTAAAGGAATATTGGATGTTAAGAGTGGGATACCTGAGGTTTTATAGAATCAATTACAATCATTTCACCCCTAAATTGGCTGATAAATTGTTGTTTTATATGTTGTTACAATAATTACTATTTTTTGATTATGGCTTGTCCGGATTAGGTATAAAGAAAGAAACAGAAACTTACAATTAGATTTTTATTATGTATTTATGTAAACAATCCTGGCGATGGTATGGTCCGAATGATCCGGTATCACTGGCAGACATTCGGCAGGCAGGAGCCACAGACATTGTGACTGCACTGCATCAAATTCCAAATGGTGAAATATGGCCCGTAGCGGCAATTAATGAGCGTAAAAAGTTGGTTGCCGATGCCGGACTTACGTGGTCGGTTGTGGAAAGTGTTCCGGTACATGAGGACATTAAAAAAAGAACGGGTAATTATAAGCTATATATTGAAAATTATAAACAGTCGATTCGAAATCTGGCAACATGTGATATCCGCATTGTGACCTACAATTTTATGCCCGTTCTTGACTGGACCAGAACAGACCTGGCGTATACAATGCCTGATGGATCAAAGGCATTGCGATTCGAGATAGCTGCTTTTGTAGCCTTCGACCTGTTTCTACTGAAACGTCCGAATGCCGAAAAAGATTATACAGAGGAACAGAAGAATAAGGCAAAAAAACGTTTTGAGGGAATGAGCAACTCCGAAAAAGAATTGCTGACAAGAAATATAATAGCCGGTCTGCCCGGTGCGGAAGAGAGCTTCAGCATCGAACAATTTCAGGCAGCACTCGACACCTATAAGAATGTGAATGAAGATCAGTTGCGTAACAATCTGTTCTATTTTATCAATGAGATTGCCTTTGTCGCCGATCAGGTAGGAGTGAGGCTTGCCATTCATCCGGATGATCCACCGCGTTCGATATTAGGGTTACCCCGAATTTTAAGTACTGCCGCTGATGTACGTAAGCTCTTTGCAGCCGTACCAAGCCTGGCAAACGGAATATGCTTATGCACAGGTTCCTTTGGCGTATCGTCGGTAAATGACCTGACGTCGATGTTACGGGAGTTTGGTGAACGGTTGTATTATGTTCATTTCAGAAGTACGAAACGTGATGCAGAAGGCGATTTCTACGAAGACAACCACCTGGAAGGGGATGTGGATATGTATGAAGCCATGAAAGCTCTGTTGGTAGTGGAATATACCTATAAACGAAATATCCCCATGCGTCCCGATCACGGACATCAAATGCTGGACGACTTACGCAAAAAAACAAATCCGGGTTATTCCGCTATCGGCATGCTCAGAGGAATGGCCGAACTGAGAGGGCTGGAAATGGGGATAGCAAGAACATTATTTTGATTTACTATTTATTGATTTACTATTTATTGATTTACTATTTATTCATTTACTATTTACTATTTGTTGCTGATTTAACCAATCAACTAATCAACCAGTTAACTAATCAACCATTTAACCAATCAACTAATCAACCAATTAACCAATCAACCATTTGACTAATCAACCCGAAACGTGGAACACGGAACACGGAACAAATTAACGAAACCATGAGTATAGAATTAAAAAAAGACTGTGCCTATTCACTATTGGTAGCTACCAGTATGGGAATCCGCATTACTCCTGTGAACGGTCAGCCGGTTCACAGCAGTCATTTGTATGAGATGCAGGCTACCAGTGCCGAAACCAATGTAGCCAGTATTTCTTCATTTCTGGGACTACCGGTAAAAGTATTGACTACTTTTGTAAAAGACAGTCCGATAGCCCAACTTATTAAAAGCGATTTAAAAAGTCGTCATATGGATTATGAAGGTCCGGAAGTGGCTCAGGGTGATCCATGGGGATATCGTCATCAATTCAACATTGCAGATAGCGGGTTTGGTTCAAGGGGCCCACGTGTATTAAACGACCGGGCCGGTGAAGTGGGGCGGACGTTAAATGTGAAAGATTTCGATCTTAATCGTATATTTGCAACAGAAGGAGTGCAGATCCTGCACTTATCCGGACTGATTGGTGCTTTGTCGCCTGAGACGAGTGATTTTTGCCTTCAACTGGCACGATTTGCAAAGAAGAATGGTACACGTATCTCGTTTGATCTGAATTACCGGGCTTCTTTCTGGAAAGGCCATGATCAGCAATTGCGGGACATATTTACTGAAATTGCTTCGTTGGCGGATGTACTGATTGGAAATGAAGAAGATTTTCAGCTTTGCCTGGGAATAGAAGGTCCGGAAGCCGGTGGGAAAGGAATTGATGCCCAGATCGACGGATTTAAAGGAATGATTGACCGGGTAAAAACAGCTTTCCCGAACGCATCGGTATATGCAACTACCTTACGTCAGGTGATCAGTACAAACGAACATCTCTGGGGAGCTATCCTGTTGGATGGTGAAACATGGAATGTGATTGAACCCCGCAAGATCAATGTCCTTGATCGTATTGGCGGTGGTGATGGTTTTGTAGGAGGATTGTTGTATGCAATACTTAAAGGCTGGGATTCAGAAAAATGGGCTCAGTTTGGTTGGGCATCAGGGGCTTTGGCTACTACCTTCCTGACTGATTATGCGCAACCGGCCGATGAGGAAATGATATGGAGTGTGTGGGATGGAAATGCACGGGTGAAAAGATAAAAAAGAATTTACTATTTTTTTATTTACTATTTACTATTTAAGACAAAGACTAATACATTTACTATTTATTCATTTACTATTTACTATTTAAAACTAAGACTAATAAATTTACTATTTAATCATTTACCATTTACTATTTAAGACAAAGACTAATACATTTACCATTTACAATTAACTTTTTTTATTCACTAATTATTCATTTAAAATTTAATCTAACAGATGAATGCTATAGAACTAAAGAAACGATTGCAAACTTTTGCATTACGAATAATCAAACTAACAGAAAGATTACCAAACAATATTACCGGTAAAACACTGGGAAATCAAATTATCAGATCCGGAACTTCACCCGGTGCAAATTATAGATCAGCATGTTTGGGCAAATCTGATAAAGATTTTCTGAATAAATTGAAAATAGTTGAAGAAGAATTAGATGAAACACTTTATTGGTTAGAATTAATAATTCAATCAGAATTAGTCAAGGAAAATTTATTAAAAGATTTAATCAATGAAAACAATGAGTTATTGAAAATCATTGTAAGTTCAATAACTACTATGAAGAAAAAAATTAATTCAAAAAATGATAAACCAAGTGATTAATTTACTGTTTTTTCATTTACTATTTACTATTTAAGACATTTACTATTTCCAGTATTGTTAAATTAAAAGTGTAGATTTAATTAATAGATCAATTGATTTGTTTTTTTAATGGTAAATGATTTAGGAAATGGTTTAGATAGTAAATCTCTTTATCTTAAATAGTAAATAGTAAATGTTTTGTCTTAAATAGTAAATAGTAAATGAATAAATAGTAAATGAATAAATAGTAAATAAAATGGTTTATTACGAAACAGGTTCCATCGATCAGGATTTAAATGCCGCCGACCTTAAAAAAGGATTGTTTGAGGCATTGGATAAAATTGGAAAGAAACACAAGGTGTTGGCTATTCCACCTGATTATACGCGATTACCAAGCCGTGCGGGGGAACTGACAGAGTTGGTATGGCAGTATTTCGGGGAAGCATTGACTGATGTATTGCCTGCACTGGGAACGCATTCGCCCATGACCGATACCCAGATCAGCCATATGTTCGGACACATGCCGGCATCTCTGATTCGGGAGCACGACTGGAGAAATGATGTGGTAACAGTAGGGATTGTCCCGGCTGAATTTGTAAAGAAAGTTTCGGAGGGTGCTGTTGATTTTCCTTGGCCGGCACAGGTGAACAGGTTGTTGCTGGAGGGAAATTTTGATTTGATATTATCCATTGGTCAGGTGGTACCGCATGAAGTGGTGGGAATGGCAAACTATAACAAAAATATATTTGTTGGAACAGGTGGGGTAGAAGGTATCAACAAAAGCCATTTTGTGGGTGCAGCCTATGGGATGGAACGAATGATGGGACATGCGGATACTCCGGTCCGGCGGATTTTTAATTATGCCTCTGAAAATTTCACCAACAACCTGCCTATTGTATATGTACAAACGGTGGTTGGACTGGATAAAACGGATGGAAGGATAAAAACACGAGGTTTATTTATCGGCGATGATTTTGAAGTGTTTGATAAAGCAGCAAAACTGGCTTTGCTGGTAAATTTTGAAATGCTTGACAAGCCATTGAAAAAAGTGGTGGTCTACCTGGATCCGACAGAATTCAAAAGTACCTGGCTGGGGAATAAATCTATTTACCGTACCCGCATGGCTATTGATGATAACGGAGAATTGATTGTACTGGCTCCGGCGCTGAAAGAATTCGGTGAAGACAAGGAAATCGACCGTTTGATCCGCAAATACGGTTATTTTGGAACACCTGCCACCCTGAAAGCATGTGATGAAAATGTGGAGTTACGCAACAACCTGAGTGCTGCCGCTCATTTGATTCACGGATCAACAGAAGGACGTTTCAACATTACCTACTGCCCCGGAAAAGGACCTGAAAACCTGACACAGGCTGAAATTGAAAGTGTGGGTTTCGGGTATGCCGATATTGATGATATGACTTCCAAATACAACCCTGCAACACTCAGGGATGGGTACAACAACATGGAGGATGGTGAAGAAATTTTTTATATCTCAAATCCTGCATTGGGATTGTGGGCGTTTAAGGATAGATTTGAATATTAAATCATTTACTATTTTTTCATTTACTATTTACTATTTAAGACAAAAACATTTACTATTTAAGACAATAAAGAAAAAGATGAAGATAATAATTGATGATAAAATACCGTATATACGGGGCGCATTTGAAAAAGTGGCAGAAGTGATCTACTTGCCGGGTCCAAAGACGACAAGTGAAGTGGTGAAAGATGCTGATGTGATCGTAACGCGTACCAGAACCAGTTGCAATGAGAAACTGCTGAATGGATCTTCCGTTAAATTTATAGCTACTGCTACGATCGGGTACGATCATATTGATACGGAGTATTGCGATAAAGTGGGTATTAAATGGACTAATGCACCGGGATGCAATTCTAAATCGGTGGAGCAATATATCGCTTCGGCACTTATGGTGCTGGCAAAAAGAAAAAAACTACAACTGAAAGACCTTTGCATTGGGATAGTGGGAGTGGGGAATGTTGGAAGCAAGGTTGCCAACATTTGCAGTTTATTCGGAATGAAAGTACTGTTGAATGATCCTCCCCGGGAGCGTGCGGAAGGACCGGGAGCTTTTGTCAGCATAGATAAAATAAAGGAAGAAGCCGATATTATCACCCTTCATGTACCGTTGAACAGTAAAGGTGAAGATGTTACCTTTCATCTTGGGAACAACGCATTCTTTTCCACGCTAAAAATGAACCCCATATTGATGAATTCATGCCGGGGTGAAGTCCTTGATACCAATGCCGTAAAAAATGCATTGAAATCAGGACAACTTTCCGGCCTGGTTTGTGATTGTTGGGAACATGAACCGGAGATTGATCTTGAATTACTTGTCATAACCGATCTGGCAACGCCCCATATTGCAGGATATTCGAAAGACGGAAAAGCTACCGGTACACGCATGAGCGTTGAGGCTATCAGTGATTATTTCGGACTTGGAATGAACAATTGGCAGCCCGCAGGGGTTGAATTACCAACACATCCCATTATTGAGCTTGATGGAGCAGAAATGACAGGGCCGGAGATAATTTCAACTGCGATTCTTTCGACCTATGATATTCAACATGATGATTTGCTTTTTAGAAATGATCCTGCACTGTTTGAACAACTGCGCGGCGATTATCCGACACGTCGTGAATTTCCGGCATATACCATTCATGCCGTGAATGTAGCGAGTAACGAACTAGACATACTTGAAAGACTTGGCTTTAAAATAGTTCAGGAATTATGAAATCAGAAAATACAAAATTTATCTAACACTTTTTTATATGAAACAACTGGCAGATATTGGATTAATAGGGTTAGCAGTAATGGGCGAAAACCTGGTATTGAACATGGAAAGCAAAGGCTTTACCGTTGCAGTTTTCAATCGCACCACAGCTCGTGTTGACGAGTTTATGGCCAACAGAGGAGCCGGTAAAAATTTCATTGGGACACATTCGATCGAAGAACTTTGTGCTTCACTTGAAAAACCCCGCAAAGTAATGATGCTTGTAAAAGCAGGTAAACCGGTGGATGATTTTATCGAACTAATCCTTCCTCACCTGGAAGCCGGTGATATTATAATTGACGGTGGAAATTCGCATTATCCGGATACCATTCGTCGCGTCAACTATGTTGAAAGTAAAGGATTTCTTTATATCGGCACCGGCGTTTCAGGTGGCGAAGAAGGTGCTTTGCTCGGACCGTCCCTTATGCCCGGAGGTTCTCCTGCAGCATGGCCGGAAGTTAAAGAAATCTTTCAGGCTGTTTCGGCTAAGGTGGAAGATGGAACTCCCTGTTGTGACTGGGTAGGCGAGGGCGGTGCCGGTCACTTTGTGAAAATGGTACACAATGGCATTGAATATGGTGACATGCAGATTATCTGTGAAGCCTATCAGTTGATGAAAGAATTACTGGGATTGAATCCTGACGAAATGCATGATGTGTTCGAAGAATGGAATAAAGGTGATCTGGATTCGTACCTGATAGAAATAACCCGTGATATTCTGGGCTTCAAAGACGAAAAAGGGGAAGCACTGGTTGAAAAAATACTGGACACGGCAGGTCAAAAAGGAACCGGTAAATGGACCGCAGTTACTGCTCTCGACTTTGGAATTCCACTTACATTAATCGGCGAATCGGTATTTGCCCGTTGCCTGTCGGCACAGAAAGACATGCGGGTACTGGCTTCAAAAGCCCTTCATGGACCTGAAGTGATTTTTACAGGCGACAGGGTACAATTGATATCCGACCTGAAAGATGCACTATTTGGTGCAAAAATCATTTCATATGCCCAGGGATATAACCTGATGATGGAAGCCGCCAACGAATATAAGTGGAATCTGAACTACGGTGGTATAGCATTAATGTGGCGTGGAGGCTGTATCATACGTTCTGTATTTCTCGCGGACATTAAAAAAGCATTCGATACAAATCCGGGACTTGAAAACCTGTTACTTGATCCTCATTTCAAAGAGATTGTTGAAAAAGCTCAGGCAGGATGGCGCCGGGTGTGTGCCACTGCATTGACAAATGGCATACCTGTACCGGCACTTACCTCTGCACTCTGCTATTTCGACGGATTACGCAGTGAACGATTACCGGCTAACCTGTTACAGGCACAACGTGATTATTTCGGGGCACATACTTACGAACGTATTGACAAGCCAAGAGGTCAGTTCTTCCATACCAACTGGACAGGTCGGGGAGGAGATACCGCATCGACTACCTATATAGTGTAATCACCTCACCCCCGCCCCCTCTACTTAAGGAAAGGGGGGTAAGAGTGGGTTTAAGAATGAAATAAAAAAGCCTGAAGTATTTATATTTCAGGCTTTTTTTATTAAAATCTAATTCAGTATGTTTGCAATTAGAGACTTCCTGATTCCATGAAATAAATCAATAAGTTACAATTTCCATAACGCAAATTTGATTGTTGCACCAATCGTAACTATATTCTATCTATAATTTTTGATAGTTAGAATCAATTAATAAAGTTTGCAGTGCATAAGAAATTAAAAATAACAAATGAATTTCGAGTAGCCAATATGTATGTAATTATCTTATATTCAAAACCTTATTTATGTTTTTTTGCCCTTAGTAGTCCCTCAATAAGAACACAAAAAGCCCCAATAAAAGTAACTTTTTAAAAAGCAGAAATTCAGGCATTTATAAAGCAGTTACATAAGAGAAGACTGACACCAAACAGCCCCCCTTATTTCCCTTATTTTTAAAACAAATCAACTCTCAGAGTAGAAATTAATAGCGACAATTAATTTTTCGAGAGGTCAGAAAGTCTGAATTTGAGCCATTCATATCTCCTATCATGCAATAAGTGAGTTATTCAATTTTACTCATAAACCGGTCAATGTCAACAACGACCCTTTCATGGATGGCTTTTCCAACTAATTGCAAGTGACTGTCGGCAGCAATGATTTCGAAAGAGTATTTACGTCCTTCAACGCCGGTTAGAGTTGCAGTACATTGAATATCTTCTCCGACAGGACTTGCTTTCAAATGTTGCATATTAATTGAAATACCCACACTGGAGCAACCTTCTGGCAGAGTAATCAGTTGCATGGCTGTATTCTCCATCAATGCTATTAAAGCAGGAGTTGCAAAAACAGGAAGTAACCCTGAGCCGTAATGAATGGCTGTCTGATTTTCGGAAACCCTAATGGTCTGTGAAAATATAATACCTTCCTCTTTTTCCATATTAACCTTAAATGAGATTATAATATTAAACTGTATAGTTTTTATTTGAAATCGAAAACAGCCGAAAAAAAAAGGCGGAAATGTTTCCGCCTCTCAGATTTTATTTAGCAGGTATTACATCAAACTTTTCAAGGTAGTCACAAATTCATTGACTTCTTCTTCCGTAGTATCAAAGGAGCACATCCATCTTTGTTCGTGAGTCTGCGCATCCCATTCATAAAATGGGTATTTACTTCTCAGAGGTTCGATAGTATGGACAGGTATAATGGCAAAAATGGCATTTGCGTCTACGTTCTGAGTGACTTTTACGCCGGGTATCATTTTAACTTTGGAAGCCAGTAGATGAGCCATTTTATTAGAATGGGTAGCCATTCGCAACCAGAGATCATTGGTAAGTAAGGCAGTAAACTGTGTGGCAATAAAGCGGTTCTTCGAAAACAGCTGAGCGGTTTGCTTATGAAAATACGGTGCATTTGCTTTTAATTCATCATTGAATATCAGGACAGCTTCGCCGATCATTAATCCGTTTTTCGTTCCACCGAAACTCATTATATCCACACCACAATCCACAGTAGCCGCTTTCAGACTAACTCCCAGTGATGCAACAGCATTCGAAATACGTGCCCCATCCAGATGCACATACATTCCATGGTCATGAGCGAAATCGCACAGGCTTTTCAATTCGGCGATTGTATAAACAGTACCAAGTTCAGTACTTTGACTGATTGAAATAACTTTAGGTTGAGTGTTGTGAACGTTACCTATGCGATTAAGCAAGGGTTTTATCAATTCAGGTGTCAGTTTGCCATCGGTAGTTTTCAGGGGTAGCAATGAACAACCGATACTTTGGGTAGGTGCGCCGCACTCGTCAGCCAGTATGTGTGCATATTCCGAACAAATAACAGCCTGAAACGGCAGTGTGCAGCATTTCAGGCAGGTTACATTTGCTCCGGTACCGTTAAATGTATACAATACATCTACTTTACCAAAAGTCTTTTCAAAAATAAGATTTGCTTCCTTTGTAAAAAAATCTTCACCATACGAAATTTGGTGAAGAGTGTTGGCACGTTGGATAGCTTCAAAGATCTCAGGATGTATGCCTGAGTAATTATCACTTGCAAAAGATTTCATTTATTTATTGTTTTAGAGCAAAGAAATAAGACAAAAGATGAAAGACAAAGGATCAAAGACATTCAAATTACTATTCAAAATCTTTGTCTATTACCTTTGTTCTTTGTTCTATGTTCTATATGTTCTTATTAAAATTTAA
>Ga0302209_10000574_pt1 | contig 17389 bp, 21 predicted proteins | sample II_Fen_E3_1_FD_194574 | JGI IMG/M metagenome (GOLD analysis project Ga0302209, IMG submission 194574) | Peat permafrost microbial communities from Stordalen Mire near Abisko, Sweden - II_Fen_E3_1 | ecosystem: Environmental > Terrestrial > Soil > Wetlands > Permafrost | place: Sweden: Abisko...
TCAGTTGTTGCTTGAGTAGACGCTCCCGTTTTAACTTCAGTCATAACTTAATGTTTTAATGTTTATGGTTATGTTTATTCACAACCTAGACACAGTGCCGGATTTGGTCACATTGAGGTTGAGTTTTGGGTCGTTTAAAAAATAGCATAACACCTATTACAGATGTTATGCTATTTAATTATTATATTGGTACAATTAGTCCTTTATCTAAACATATTTGTATTGCTTCTTCTAATGTATAAGCCCATACATAATGTATGCCATCTGAACATTCTATTGATAATTGTTGACGACATTCTTTTTCTTCTTGTTGATACATAATTATAATGCTAATTTAAAACGTTTAGAACCTTCTTCATATTTATCTATAACTCTATCTAATACTGATTGTTTAATTCCTTCAGCATCAAATATTCTAACATCTCCTTCAAATAGATATGTTGGAGATAATCTAGTATCTCCTAATTTCATTTTACCTTCCTCTACTTGTTTAGATAAATGAATACAAATGTTATTATCTTTATCTAAATATTGTGTAACTCCAGCAACATGTTCTTCACATAATACTGATAGTATTTGTCCATTGAATATAGGAGTTTGTCCTACAATTCTTGCATAATACTCTGATTCAATAGCTAATGTAGTAACCATTGATTTAACTCCTTTAACTACTTCAGTTGGTTTAAACCATTCAATTCCATCAATAGATGCTGCTAATGATGTAACTTTTAATAATGTGAATGATTCACGAACTTCTACACTTGATACTGATACTAAAACTTCTAACTTGTTCATAATGATATGTATTTATATATTATAATATATAGCCAACTTATGATAGAGTTGTAACTATACATTGTTCCACTATTGCAATCAAATGCTATACTCGTAGGTAGTAGTGGAAATACTAATTAAATTGTTAGATTAGATCAATATTTATCTGTTATTTGTTTAATGAAATTATCATATCTATCATCATCATGTAATACTTCAAGTATTTGTAATATTAATGATCGTTGTGTTGTTTCAGATGTTATTATCCAACTTCCAAATGTACAACCTAATCTATATCTACGATACAATTCATGTTGTCTTAAACTTAATACTTCTTTAAGTCTACAATCAGACATTTGAGATATTACACTCATTACATAATTATAACATAATGGTCTTTGTAATAATGATCTCATTTTTTTCTTTGTCATAATACTATTTATTAAAAGGTTTAAATACTAAAGTTAATCCTAATGCTATTAATACTAACATACATCCTACACATACGCCATTAACCCTGCTAGATGTGGTCATAGTATCACATACAATACTCAATACAACAATAGATGTAGCACATAACCACATACTTAATGCTAATAACAATTTAATTGTTTTCATAATTATAATCCCAATGCTAACATCATTACTACTAATACTACTAACACACATACAATACCTACTACTAGGTCAATCATTTCATTACGTTCATTCATTGTTTGTTGTAACACTAATGCAGTTACTTCTCATTTTATAGATTGATTATTAATAATAAATCAAAGAAATAATTTCTCTGATTCCAATTTAAGTGCGGGGGTTGTTCAAAATTCAAGTAGAGGTGGGGGTCAAATGGTAGATACTTCGACTATCCATACAAACATCCTAAACAGTACTTCTTTCGATACTAATAAACATACTAAATTTAAAACGTTTTAAATTAATAATTATACTGCTCTCATGATTAATAAACTTAATAATAATTTAAAACATCATTACACTATTACTTAATGTAATTATAATACTAACATTAATACTTATTTACCTAACATCATCAAATTGGTTCATTCTTAGTCGATATAAGGTTATTAAACTGTTTATCAATACATTAGTACATTTTTGGATTATACCTTATATATATGGTCTAAAATCTAATACATCGTGCCTGTTGTGTACTATAAATTAATTATTACATTTGTAGAAGTATTCAAATAAACATAAATAAATGTATGGAAACAACTAAAGAAAATGTTTTAGATTATTGTAGTGATATTACATTACATAATAATCATGTATTAGTTTGTATTGAAGGTACTGTTGGTACTTTACAATTAACTACTCTCTCCGCTGAAAAGCAAAATGCTAATAGTAATATAGTTGATAACTTTTTTAAAGATCTTGCAAAAAATCCTAAAACTATTGTAAAGGCATCTAATAAAGCTTATATTGAATATCCTGAATTATTTTTTGGAGATATGATACTATTTAATATGTATGGTAATCCTACTGCAATATTTATTGAAAATGATCCTTGTGAATTAGATAATGTTATTAAGAATTTTAAATTTGATTCTAAAGATAGAAAATTTACAACTACTCTTTCTAGTGTTGATTATAAAGTTAGATGTTATTATACTTTTGAAGCAAGTTCTATTATTCTAACTAAAAAACTATAATATAATATGGCATTATCTGAACAACAACTTAATAATATTACTACTCATATTAGAGAAGATATATCATTAATGAGTACAGTAAATAAACGTAAATTTGAACGTAAACAGTTTGAAGATTGGGTTGAGCAATTTACTAGTTTAGATAATGCCAGTGTTGTTGAATTAATAAATAATATTTATGATCAACAATATGTATCTTTAGAAAATGCTTGTATAGATAATTATGATTATATACTTATTACCGGCTTAGGAAATTTAAGAACTAATCAAGCTAGACAAGAAATTATGAAAGTTATTGAAAATGGTGGAACAACTCATAGAAAAGATATTCAACCAATTTTAGATAATTATATTGCAACTAAAGAAGCTAATAACAAAATAGTAGAAGTAAATATTAAATTATCATTCAATGAGAACTCCACTACGAGATAGATTAATACCTAAAGGTAGAACAATATATTTTAATGAAGAAGCCCATAAATATACTAATGAATTAGGAATACCCTATACTTCTACTACAACAGTTATTAAGAACTATGAAGTTAAAAAAGATTTTGAAGGTATAGCTAAAGCTTGTGAAAAGATTGGACAGAATCCTAGACATCCTAAGTATGAACATTACAAAGGTAAAACTTGGAAACAACTTCTTGCTAAATGGGAAGATACTACTAAGACTGCTTGTGAGTTTGGTACCGAAAAACATTCATATTTAGAACAAGCTGTTAAGAATGCTAATGGTTATAATCGTAATGGTAATGGTTATATAGACGATAAGATTGCTACTTTAGATGAAATTATTGCTAAACATAATTATGGTAGAATAACTATTGAAGATTTTAGAAATACAGGTATTGATATTAAATATCCTGAAATCTTCAATATTATAGTTGGACTTACTAAAGCAGGATATTATATATATGCTGAAATTGGAGTTTATGATGATGCTTATGGTATTAGTGGTTTAATTGATATACTTTGTATTAATCATAAAACACTAGAATTTATAATACTAGATTGGAAAACTAATAAAGCACCTATTAAATTTGAAAGTGGTCATTATGAAAAACTTCCTGATGGTAGACTTGATTTAGATAAATGGAAATCTACTAATGATAAGATGCAATATCCTATTAATGATTTAGATGATAGTACAGGTAATCATTATGCTTTACAATTATCTACATATGCTTATTTAGTTACAACATTTGGTTATACGTTTAAAGGAATTATACTTTGTCATATACGTCCAATTGAACAAAAGTTTTTAAATAGAGAAGATTGGAAAGAAGTTGTTGAAGTTTATAAATTTCCATATCTAGAACAACAAGTGAAATTAATGATGAATCACTTCATGATGAATAATAGAGAACAACAAACAAAACTACTACTATGCTAAAACTTGCATTAAAATATTTTTCTATTGCTTTATGTATATTTGCAGTATTATATGGATTAATACAAATTGCAGAAGTTCTTGATAATAAAATTCCTGAACCTACTGCTAATAGTCAAGTAGATTCTTTAAAGAATATTATTAAAATTAATAACATTATACTTAAAAGAAATGAAGTTATAATTGATTCATTATATAATCATAAATCTCAAATAACTAATAAATATGAAACTACAATTGAAAACTATTCTAATCCTACTATTGTTAGTGATGATAGTATCTCCAATTTTATCTCAAAAGAATTACTTGATTGGAAATGATACTATTGTAGGTTATACTAAAAAACAAAATAGAACTATTGCTATTATATTTCAAGATAAAAATAAACTTGAAGAACTTAATTTTGATAATGAATTAATTATTGATACTTATAAAATTAATGAAATTAAGTTTAATGATAATATGAAAGCTTTTGCTAAAAATGATTCTATTAGTAATGCTAAAAATATTCAATTAAATAATCAGTTATCTAAAGAAATTAAATCTAAAGATACTTGGAAGTTAATTGGTACAGGTGGAATTGCTACTACTCTATTATTTGTTATTATAACTATTCTAAAATAAACTATTATGGAAAAATGTAATGGTAAACAATCTCCATTTAAATGTAATGATATTACTATAGATAAAATTGCATTTAATAAATTAGTAAAACAAGTTACTTCTATTATGACTAATAATGAAAAAGATTTTATATATTATTTTGGTACTAGTGGTGGAATACCTATAACTGTTGAAATGAAAGAACGTTGGCATAATCCTAATAATAAATAATATGAATATACTTTATAATTATATGGGAGATTGTAATTGTACTTTTAGTAATACTCCTGAAAATGTTATTCACAGATATACTAATTGTACTGAGAAAAGAACTAAAGTTGTAACTAATTCTTAACCGAATCTCTGATCACCCTTTCCCTACCAGGGAATATCATACTCGACAGAATTGATCAAATAAATTTAAACATATTATGTTATATAAAATAGATCAACATATATATCCTATAGAATTATATATTCATATAGGTGAAGATATTCATGAAACACTTAATCAATTTATTAATGATGGTGATAGATTGATGACTGATGATAATTGGGATCAATCTGATGCTAAAGTATATAGAGGAATTATACATAAAGAACTTAATGTATATTCTTTAATAGTTGCTTTTGAAGAAGTTCCTAATGGTAAATTAATAGTTCATGAACTTATACATTTAGTTCAACGTTTATATGAACATATTGGACAAACTAATTTTGGTGATGAAAATAATGCTTATCTAATGGAATATTTATTTAGTGAAGTTGAGAAAGCAATTAAACAATATAATGAAATACTTGTATGATACATATATGGTATATAGACAATACAGATAATTTAGTTCTTAATCTGCAAGAGCTATTGAAATATCCTTTACTAGCTAAAGTATATCAACAAGATACTTCTACAGTTAAATATCTATCTAAAGAATACTTTAAATATATTGATTATTTAACTTCTCCTTCGGGATATTGTATTAAGAATGGATTAAATGCTAAAGATTCTCATATATATGCCTTAAGTCAAACTAAACTTCCTAGAGATTATCATGTTCCTTTAAATCATAAAGAAATTCTTAAATTTGTTAAAGAAGATTTAGAATTTGATGGTATTAATAGATTAGTTAGTATGGCTACTAAAGCATTGAATATTTCTACTAGAAGTTTAGAGAATTATATTGATACTTTAAATAATCTTGAACGTGATGAGTTTAAAGATAAAGATGGTAATGCTATTGATGTTTCAGATATGGTTTCTAAAGTTATGAAAACTATTAAAAGTATTCCTGGTGATATTGATACTCTTAAAAATCTTATAGAAAAACAGAACAATAACTCACAAGTAATTAGAGGTTCAAATGAATATAGACCAAGTATGGACGGAGATAGAGAAATTGAATCTTATATCGTTGACGAAGAGTAATGAATGGATTAAAGAAAATTGGAATTATGATACTAGTGATAAAGATAATTCAATACCATTTGTCAATTATATACTTGAAGATAAATCTAATTATCCTAGAGTCAAAGATACAATTAATCCTAAAACTAATAAAGAATATATTGATTTAGATAATGATTTTTTAGTTGGTAATAGTGGTGGTTTTTTAATGGATATAAATTTTATATTTGTTAATACATATTTGTTTACAGGAGTTGCAGATTTTTATACTAAACATGGTGAATATACTTTAGCTGATAAGAATAGTATAGAATATAAAAAGTTTTGGGGTAGAGAAACACATAGACGAAAAGCTGGAATGACTGCTAAATGTAGACTTCCTAGAAAGAATATAGTCGAATACTTTAACCCCAAAACTACTCCTGCTAGACAAGAAGAACTTATTGAAAAAATACATATTACAGGAGATCATTATTCATATCTTAACTATGGTCGTATAGAACGTACAGCTAATGAACAAGAACGTAAAGAATTAGATTCTCAAGGATTACATGCTGTTAATACTATTGCCGGATTTCCTAGATTTTGGGATGGTGATTATTGGGCATATAAAGTTTTTAAATTTACTGCTATTAATAATTTTAATAATACAATTGCTAAAGCTCGTCGTAAAGGGTATTCTTATAAACGTGGTAATCAAGCAGCTAATACTTTAAATCTTACTGATAACTTAACTATTATATTTTGTGCTGATTTACTTAATTATCTTACTGATAGAGGAGCACTTACATATATGGCTAAACAATGTTTCGATTGGTTTGAAACAAAAACTTATTGGCATAGAGGTTATCTTAGTGAAGCAATGGATGGTATTCAACTAGGTTATAAACTTCGTAATAAAGGTAATATATCTTTTGGTAATCAAAGTCAATTATTATCTTATGCTATTGGTCATAATACTTCTGCTGCTGTAGGTAAAAAAGGCATTAGCATAGATGTTGATGAAGCTGGTAAATGTCCTCATCTTAAAGAGTTCATTCAAGTTACAATGTCTAATAATGAATCAGGTGAACTTAGTGTTGGAGGATTAAATATATGGGGTACTGGTGGTACTAAAAATTCTAATTGGGAACATTTTGAATTTATATTTTATAATCCACTTTCTATTAATGGTATTTGTTTTGAGAATATATGGGATGATGATAGACGTCATGAAACATGTGGATTCTTTCATCCTAATGTTTGGAATTATGAACCTTATATTAAGGATGGTAATTCTTTATTATTTAGTTCTATAGTTAGTTTTAATAAAGCTAAAGCAATTGCTAAAAAATCTAAAGCTAATGATGATTTTATAATATGGTGTGCTCAACGTGCTAATAAACCTAGCGAAGCTTTTATTAATACTACTGAAAATCTATTTGCTTCTCCTACATTAAATATACATGTTAGTGATTTAAAAAATGATCATACTAAGAAATTTTATACTGATGGTTGGTATGTACAAATTGATGGAGTAACTAAATTTTTAGATAAAGATGAATGTATTAGACAAAATATATTCTCTGATGGTTGGCATGATTTTATATTATCTGTTCCTCATACTAATGCTACTGATGTGCATGGATGTGTTAGAGAATACTATCAACCATTTATAGATGAAAATGGTGTTGTACCTAAAGATTTATATTTCATTACATGTGATCCTTATGGTGTAGATAAACTTAGAACTGAAATTACAGATAAACATTCTCTATTTTCTTTTCAAGTATGGATGCGAGATAATACTAGAGTGTCTTATGGTGGTAAACGTTTAGTTGCAGAATATGCAGGTCGTTTAAATACTATGAAAGACAATGATAGATTAATGCTTGATGCATGTTATCGTTGGAATTGTGGAGTACTTGTAGAATCTAATAGAGGTGAAACTATTCCTAATTTTAAATTATGGAAAGTACAAGATAAACTACTTAAAGATCCTTCGGGATATGATGGTAGTAATATTCAATTAGCTCTTGCTACTAGTTATGGTATGGTTATTGGAGATGGAGATAAAAAACTTAATGGTTTAACTATGATTAAAAACTTTAATAATGAAGTCATAGGTAATACAATAGATGGAGAAATAATTATTAGGTTACAAGATAATTATTCTTTACCTTTATGTTTAGAATTTCAGAAATATACAGATACAGGAAATTTTGATAGAATATCTACTATGTTACTTGCTATGTATGAATTTAGAAAAGATGAATTTGTTAAACGTGCAAATCTATTTAAAAATACTACTAATAAACAATCTTTAGCTCAACGACTAAAACGTAAATAATATGGCAGGATTTAATACTGATTTAAACAATGTTCTACCTGATCAAAGAGTTTCTTTTAAAACTAAACAATCTGCTAAATGGACAAAATCTATGGCAGATTATGTAGTACAACTAGCTATATCTTGTAATGATAAAACTCGTACTGCTGATTTTTTAAATATGGCTAATGGTTATATAGATAAGAAAATGTATGAATATGTTCTTAAGACATATGGTCTTAAAGAGGATAGTACTAAAGAATCTATACTTGATGATCTTAGAGAGATAGATTGGTTACAACCTATTAAAGATAAATATCTTGGAGAATTTGTTTCATCATATAATAATTATCAAGTTTATACTGATGATCCCAATAGTATATTTTTTAGAAATAAAGAATATGGAGATAAATTAATTGCTGTAATGCAACAAATGATTATTAATGAACTTAATAAAACAATTGAAACTGGACAACAATCTAAAGAAACTCCTGATTTAGATCAATTACTTAAAGATCATATTGACACTTGGAATGATAGACGTACGGAAGATGCTCAAGGTAGATTAGATCTTCTTAATAATGTTATTGATGCTAAACTTAAATATAATCAATTATATTATTATTGGTGGGCTACAGAAGAATGTTATACTTATAGAAAAATACATAAAGAAAATGTTATATTTGAAATAGTTTCTCCTCTTGAATATTATAGAGTACCTAGTGGTAATCATTATGTTGAAGATGATGAATATGGAGTTAGAATATTTAATAGAACTTTATATCAAGTATTAGATATTTATTCAGAACTTTTAAAACCTACAGATATTGCTTATTTAAAAACTTTTACTGAGAAACGCACAGTTGAAACTGGTACTACTAATTTACTTAAAAGTAGATTACTTGAACAAGGAATGACAGAAGATGATTATATTACTAAAAGTAGTATGATGAATGATATGATCACTCATAATAGTTGTTTTGGAAATACTAATGATGTTAAGATTGCACATTATGTTTTTAAAACTGAAGTTAAAGTTGGATATCTAACTTATCAAAATATAGTTGGTGAAATACAAGAAACTATAGTAGATGAAAATTATGAATTAGATCTTACTAATGGAGATATTAGTATTAAAGTAGATTGGTTACAACAATTATATGAAGGTGAAATTATTGGTTATTCTCAAGGTTCTAATAATTTTGAAAGTGTTTATACTAAAGTTAGACCTATTGATATTCAAAGAGAAAATTTTACTAATTTAAATGTTTGTAAATCTCCTTATAATGGCATGAGTTATATTCATGCTGATAGTAGTCCTAAACCTATTCCTTTTAGGATGGTTCCATATATTGCTCTTGCTAGAATATATCATTATCAAATAGAACGTGCTATTAATAAATGGAAATCTATTTTAATTATTCCTCAAAGTGCTCTTAGTGATGATCCTGAAATGTCTACAGAGGAACGTCTTGCTAATATGAATGCTGAAAGTACTTTAGTTATTAATGATGCAACTACTAATGTGAATGCCTTGCAAGCAATGAAGGAAGTGGCTACTACGGCAACGTACAATTATATTAATACATTGTCCGGCTTATTAGATAAACTCAAACTAGATGCCTGGGAAGTGGCAAATATGACACCCAGCAGAATGGGGAATCAGGCAGCTTATCAAGGAAAGTCTGTTACTGAACAAAGTCTTGCTCAATCTTCTATTAGTGGTAATTGGTCACTTGAAATGTTTAATCTATTTCGTAGTAGTGATTATCTAGCTAATTATGATTATAGTAAAATAGCTTGGGCTAATGGTAAGCAAGGTAGTTATGTAGATGAATCAACTAATGAAAGTAAATATATTGAAGTTGATCCTTTAGAACATTTTGCACTTAACATTGGTATTAATGTTGGTAATAGTAGATTGCTTGATGAAAAACTTAAAGCTATGAAAGATGTAGCTTTTAGTGCTTCTCAAAATGGAGATGTTGAATTAGCTACAGAAGCTATTATGAATGATAATCTTCAAGTACTTAAATCTAAAGTTGAAGATGCTGCTAAAGCTAAGAAAGTTTATGAACAACAAATGGAACTTTCTAAACAACAATCTGCTCAACAAATTGAAGCAATGAAACAACAAGGTATTAAAGATACTAGAGATTTTGAAATTCAAAAAATTCAATTAGAAAATGACGGTAAAAAAGAATTAGAACTTATTAAACAAGAAGGTCTATTACTTGTTTGGGAACAACGTTTAAAAGTTGATACTAATGGTAATGGTTATATTGATGAAAATGAAACTTATGGTGAAGCTATTAATAGGAATCAACAACAACAAGAAGTTCTTTCTTTAGCTCGTGCTAAATTTGAATTTGAGAAAAAGAAACATGCAGATAATCTTGCACAGAAGAAACCATCAAGTAATAAGTAATACTTAAATACATACATATAATAATTGTATATGTATAAAACTATAACTATTTTTACATTATAAACTTATACTAAAGTAAAATGTTATGAAATTCAATTATTTTAATAATCCTAAATGTGAAGAAGCTAATCCTGATAATGGTAATGGTGGTAGTGATATAATAATAGAAGGTTTAACTCCAATTAAAACTGAAGGCGTTAAACCTACAATACCTATTATAAATCCTATTGAAACTCCTCCTGCTCCAGAAAATATACCAACTCCTAATCAAACTCCTGAACCAACTCCTTCTAATGGCACTAGTGGAACTGTAGTTCAAATTGAAGATGGTAATGGTATTTCTGATTATATTCTTGATGTTGATGGTAATGCTACTAAAGATGGAGTCATTGTTTATACAGCTGAACAGATAGCTACTAGTTCAACTGAAGATGATAAAACTCCTATTGTTGATGATATACATCAACTAATTTCACAAGTATCGGGAATTGATCTTTTAGATGATGCCGGTCAACCAGTTTTATTTAAAGATGGTGTTGAAGGTTTAGCTGAAAGAGAAGTTTACGTAAAAAACAAATTTTATCAACAAGGACAAGCTGAGGCTATTGATAGTTTATTTGGTGATAATCCTGACTTAGCAGAAATGTATTCATATAAATCTAAACATGGTAGTTTAGAAGGTTATGTTAAACAGACAGATTATAATTCAATTACTATTAATGAAACAACTACTCCTGATGTTTTAAAAACAATTCTTAGAGATCATTATGAAGCAATTGGTAATGATTCTAAAACTATTGATAGACTTATTAAACTTTCTGAGAATGATGAAACTTTAAGAGTTGATGCTCTTGAGGCTTTAGAAGAACTTAAGACTAATAAAGCTATAAAAGATAAAGAAACATTACTTATTCAAAAAGAATCTCAACGTCAACAACAACAAGTTATAAATAATTATTATGGTGCTGCTGTTGATAATAAAGGACAACTTATTGATTTAGGTGTTAAAGATTCTTTATATGATAAAATTATTAAAACTGGTCAAATAGGAAATCTATTACTTCCTAAAGAAGGTTTAAAAGTAGAGGTTAATGGTAAACCTACTCGTGTTACACGACAAGATTTATTTGCATACTTCTATAATGATATAGAAACAAATAACGGTTATAAGACACAAGCACAAATTGATGAAGATAATAGATTAGCTGATACTAATCAATTTCTTATTCAAGGTATTAAGAATATTACTGGTGGAGATATTTCTTCATTAGAACAAACTCTTACTAATGTTATACGTCTTAAAAATGCTAAGTCTATTATTAAAATGACTAATGGTAAACCTGTTTCATCTAAACCTGCAACTAATATAGAAGAGCAAGTTCGTAAAGGTACTGCTCAAATTATAATCAAATAAAGTAATAATATTATTACTTTTTATAACAATTAAAAACTTACAACAATGAGGGAAATTGGAAGTGTACAGTATGATTCATCAACGTATAATGATGAAAATACTCTTTTGAATTTTAAATTAATGAATGCTCCTACTCTTAATCAAGCATTCACACATCTTTGGGGACATGATAGTGATAAGTTTCCTTTACTTACTATGACAGAAGGTCAGATGGGACAGATTAATAAACGTCCTTTAAATGGTGCTGATACACAGTATAAATGGAAAATTATAGGTCGTGAAAAACTTACATCTCCAATTAAACGATTAGTTACAACTGCTGTTAATGGATTAGTTGGTTCAAATGGTGGAGCAATTATTGTAGAAATGCAAGATAATTGGTTTCCATATCAATATGGTGCTGTTGCTCCTGATGGTCGTTCATTAGTTCGTGTACAAACGGAAGGTGTTCCTACTGGTCGTGGTACTTATCAATATACTTTTGTATCACAAACGGGTGTAGGTATTGATGTTGCTAATTTTGCTGCTGGTAAATTTTGGGCATTACAAGCTCCTACAATTGCTGCTAGTAAATCTGATGGTACTCGTGATAATAAATCTTCATTTAATGAAGCTACTAATCAGTTTGGTTTTCATCGTTTTTCTCAGAATATTGCAGGTAACATCTCTAATAAAGTATTGGATATAGAATTTGATATTAAAGATGAAAATGGCACTATTCACAAATATAACAAGTGGATACCTTATCAGATGAAGAAATGGGAACTTCAACGTAAACAACTGTTAGAAGAAGATTTATGGCGTTCTCGTTATAATCGTGATATTAATGGTAATGTTACTTTGAAAGATCCTCAATCAAATGAACCTATTCCACGTGGTGCAGGAGTTTTCGAACAGTTAGAAGCTGCTGGTAATGATTTTAGTTATTCTAACTTTACTCGTTCATTACTTGATATGATTCATGATCATGTTAATAGTAATCGTATTGGTGATTCTAAAGGTGAAAAAGTACTTTATTGTGGTAAAGGATTTGCTCGTGAATTTAGTAAATCATTAGAACGTGATTCTAAATTTAATAACTATTTTCAATCTCTTGGAGATAAAGTTATTGGTAATGGAACTGATGGTTATCTTTCTTATGGTGCTTATTTTAATCGTTACAAACTTTTAGATGGTACTATATTTACTGTCAAAGTGGTTAATATGTTTGATGAAGGTTCTGTTGCTGAATTACAGAAAAAGAATGGTGATACTATTGATGGTTTACCATATGATTCATATACTGCTGTATGTCTTGATCACTCACTCGTTGCTAATGATGACTTTGGTGATTCTCGTAATATTCAAATGGTTTACGAACAAGGTCGTGAATTTAAGATGGGTATATATAAAGGTATGGCTGAACTACCTGCTGAATGGGGTGCTAGTCAAGGTAATATCTTAAGTGATACTAAGGATGTTGCATCTTATGAAGTTATTACTTCACAGGGTATTAATATCTTGAATGCTACTACATCTTTCATTATGCGTAGAGCTTAATATAAATCAACTATTTAAAGTACTAATAAACTAAATGTTGCTGAAATGATTACACTTAAAAAAACAATAACAATCAAATATAAACTTGCAGGAAGTATATTTGAATCTATAAATAAACTTGCTTATAATACTCAAGTAAGAAGTCTTGGAACTACTAAAACTATAGTTAATAAATTATTATCTAATCCAACTTTACTAGATGAAGTACTACCTATTATTATTGGAAACAATAATAAGAATAGTGAATGGGAACATGAAAAACTAGATTGGGTATCTTCTATTCAAATTCCTATTAGTTCTAGTGGATTGATACTTGATTTAAATTCTATATTTGATGTAGGTAATCCTGATCGTAAAGAACGTATTGCTAAGTATATTAAAGATTATAAAGTAGATAAAGATATTACAGAAGAAAATCTTGCTCAACATATTTTAAAAAATAAAGAAATTGATCCTACAGATTATCACATGTATTTTAGATATACTAATGCTCGTGATTTTTTATATTGGTTAGTTGCTATTAATTCTGCTCAAGTTGCTAATAAACCGGAAGATGCGGATAAATCTCCTAATATAAGATTTTTCTTATATGATGAAAAAATTGCTAGAACTAGACTTTTGGCAAATGCAGATGCTCAATCTAAGGCTGTTAACAAACTGATTGCTTTACGTGCTAAAGACAATGGTGAAGATATTCTTAAAAATATTGCTATTCTACAGAATATTATTCCTTTTGAAGATGTTATGGATATGTCTAAAGAAGATATATATCTTGAATTATTTAGTTATGCTAATAATCATTCAAGTGATTTTTTAGAAATAGCTGAGAATAAAGAACTTGAACTTCAAGCAACTATTAAAAAGTATATTGAACTAAATGTTTTAAGTGTTAATATTGATAATGCTATTGTAGATTCTAGTAATACTGAAATAATTGTTGGTAAAACTATGGATGGTGCAATTCTTTATTTTAAAAATCCTATAAACAAAGGGGAAGTTACTAAATTTGAAAGTAAATATAAATCATTAAAGAAATAATAAAATGTATAGTAGTGTAGCATCATTACATATAGCTTTAGATGCTAGGATACAACAACAAAATAGTAATCGTAAAACTGCTATATTTCCACAACAGTATGATATGGTGTTGAATGATGCTATACAAACTGTATTGAAACTTAGATTATCTACTAGACTTAATCCTATTAAAATAGGTTTTGAAGAGTCTACTAATAATTACGATAGTGTTAAATCTTTAAAACGTACTTGCAATCCTACTTGTTATTATGATAGTGTAACTCAAAGATATTACTTTGAGTTACCATCAAATTATTATATGTATGCTAGTTTAATTGCTAAAATTAATTATAATAATACTAATAAAACTATAACTACTAAAGATGAAAGTATAAATTTATCAATACTTAATTTTGATAATTTTATAACTCCTACTAAAGTAATTTCTGATTTAAAATATACAACTAGTGATAATAAAGTTATTATCCCTAGAAATATATATAAAGTTGGAATTAGTACTAAATCTTCTTTTTATTATTTTAATTTAATAAAAGATTATTTTAAGAATGAAAAAGATATTGATTGTTATTATGAAAATTATAATGATAAATATTATCCTAATAGTTTAATCTTTAAAAATAAAAATAATAATATACCTATAAATGTTATTTTAAGTGATACAATATTAGATACTATAACTTATACTGAAGAAACTATTATTAATAAAGTAATTGATATCACCAAAACTCCTATAGTAGAATATACTGATATGGGTTATAAAAAAATAGATTTGGTATCTTCTATGAATAATGCTAATGACACTAATGATTATTATGCTAAAACAAATAATCATTTAAATCCTAAGTTTATTATGGAAAATGGTAAGATATTTCTTACTACTGATTCTAAATTTTATTATAGTGATATTAGATTAGAATATATTAAACAACCTAGAATTATTGATAGTACTATTGGTCAAATGACTGATATGGAAATTACTGATGATATTCTTGATATAGCCACTAAACTACTTATGGCAACTCTTAATATTAGAGATCCTTATGCAGAACAAGCAGCTCAACAAAATCAACAACGTCAACAAAATCAACAATTAAATAATTAAACAAATAAAATAAATATTTATGAGAACAATGATGATTGCTAATACTCTTGTTGCTGATGGTAATCCTACAGCAAAAGGAGCGATTGGACTTAAAGATGCTGCAGGGAATCCTAGTAATTTTATTACTAGTCCAGCTAATAGTAATCCTAATGGATTATTTCAATTAGTTAATTCTTTAGGTAATGGATCTGTAAAAACATTTACTATTAATCCTAATAACTTTAATTTTCATTCACAACTAAGTGGTTATACTGCTGATATAGTTCCTACTCAAAGTATTATATATCCTACAGGTAATGTACGTACTGATTCTTTTGGAATGCAATTTGAAGGTGGTATTGTTGTAAAAAAACTTGATACTAACAAGAATGTTTGGAATACTACTAAAATTCTTAATGTAGAAGTTATTGGTACTGCGGGTGTAGTTTTAGCAACTGATGTAGTAGCTGCATTTAAAGCTGCAATGCTTACTTTAATTTCTACTACTGATATGAAGTTGCCTATTAAAAGTGTAGTTCATACAGCAGGCACTAGTTCTGTATATACTTTGAATGATAATAATTGGTTTATTCAACTTACTGGTGATTTACGTTCATTTCTTTTTCCTAAAGTAAATGGCGAATCATATATTAATACAGGTGCTGAAGCAGTTCTATTTGAAAAAGAATTAGCAACTAATAGTGGATATAATAATACACTTGATAAATTTGAAGGTGCATATGCGGATTCAAATTTTATTGCTGATCCTGCTGCTGTATATGATATTATAACTATAAGTACTAGAGCAGTTGCTCAACGTCCATTGCTTCCTAATGCTGCTGGTTTTGATAAAACATTACATATTTATGTTCCTCATACAGCACAAACAGCCGTATATGATGTTATTGTTAAATATCTTACTTTTCTTAAAAATTCTAATGGTGCAGCTGTAGTAGTTGTATAATATATAATTAAAAAGTATCTAGTTGAAATATACTAGATACTTTTTATGTTTTATTAAATATACACTTTTGATTTAAATAATATAATATACTTTTTAATTATGGATGTAATGAATAACATAATTTTAAAAGATATAAGTTTACTTATTATAACTAATCTTTTTACTCTCACAACTATTTGGTTTAGAGAATATTGGATTAAAAAACAACTTTCTAAAACTATTCTTTCACCTATTGACAGAAGTGATTTATTTATTAAACTTACACAAATATGTGGACAAATAAGAGAAGATCTTAAAGCTAATGGTGTTTATATTGCTTATTTTCATAATGGAGATCATTTTAAAAATGGAATGTCTATTGATAAATTTACTGTTGTAGCGGAAGATTATGATAATAAAATTAAAGGTGGATATATTGGAAAATATCAAATGATAACTATTAATTATATAAATTATTTATATCATAGACTTCTTACTGATGGAAGATGTTATAAAGAAGATATTGGTGAATTAGATATGATTGATAGTAACTATAAAGAAGATTTAATTAAACGTAAGGTTTATTCTAGTTATTCTTTTTTAATTAAAGATGATGATGAAAAACCTGTTGGATTTATAAGTCTTGAATATCTTAAAGAATTTGATTTTAAAAGAGAATACGAATCTTATATTTGGAAACATCAATTAAGTACTTCTAAAAGTATTAAAAATATAATTAAAAAATAGAAAATATGCCAACTACAGATCTTGCATATGTTAATATAGGTACTCTTCC
>Ga0302209_10000585_pt1 | contig 17267 bp, 8 predicted proteins | sample II_Fen_E3_1_FD_194574 | JGI IMG/M metagenome (GOLD analysis project Ga0302209, IMG submission 194574) | Peat permafrost microbial communities from Stordalen Mire near Abisko, Sweden - II_Fen_E3_1 | ecosystem: Environmental > Terrestrial > Soil > Wetlands > Permafrost | place: Sweden: Abisko...
TTTCGCGATCGAACAAATTCCAGTGATATGCTAAGTCGACATTCGAAAGAAATTTAAAGGAGAATGCCAGTTCCAGGAATCCTAACACCACTTTCACACTATTCAACCATCCACCTGATTTGGGCATGGCTTTCATCCAGGCAGGGAACATGGCAAACAGCACAAACGGAATGGCCAATGCCAGTGCAAACCCAAACATACCTATAGCAGGTCCTAATAACTGCCCCATAGTGGCTGCCTGTACAAGCAATGTTCCAACGATGGGTCCTGTACACGAGAATGAAACAAGCGCTAAGGTTCCGGCCATAAAAAACAGTCCTCCCAAACCTCCTTTGTCCGACTTGCTATCTATTTTATTGACCCACGATGAAGGCAATACAAGTTCGAAAGCTCCCAAAAACGATAGTGCAAAAGCAACCAGCAACAGGAAAAAGAAGAAATTGAAAATGCCGTTGGTTGAAAGGACATTCAAAGCATCGGCACCAAAAATCACGGTAATTAATAATCCCAACACCACATAAATAACTACTATGGATAAACCGTAAATCAGTGCATTGATTACTCCCTTACGTTTGGTAACTTCTTTTTTCGTGAAATAACTCACCGTCATAGGTACCATGGGGAATATGCAAGGCATCAGAAATGCTGCGAAACCACCTAACACACCCAATATAAAGATTGTCCACAATGACTGTTTGCCGGTAGACGTTGGAGCTGCAGCAAGAGGCTGTGCTTTAGCTACTGAATCGGCCGAATCTTTGACAACAGCTGAAGCATGAGCTACAGCAACTTTAGCAGTATCGGCAGAAGCAGAAGTTACAGTAGGAACCACGGCAGCAGCCACTTTAGCACCTTTCAGATCAAATGAGAAGTCGATATCTTCCGGAGGCAGGCACTGACTATCGTCGCACACCATAAACTCAAGGGAGCCACTAATTTTTGCAGCAACTGCTTTGAGCTTGACTTTCTGCGTAAACACAGCTTTCTTTTCGAAAAAAGCCACATTCATTCCAAATACTTTTTCGAAGATTTTATGAGGTTTTGGCGATTCGTTTACTTTACCAACCAACACATAGTCGGGCGATGGTTTAAACTTGAACGATGTGGGCACCGGACCACCTACGCCAATAAACTGGGAGTACAAGTGCCAGTTGTTATCGATACTGGCAGTGAGAATCAGATCAAACTCTGTGTCTGAAACCTGTTTGTTTGAAAAGCTCCAGGTTACAGGTTTCTGTATCTCGGCCGACATGCCAAGTACGCAACATAAGAGCAGAAAAGATAAAACTACTTTTTTGGTCATTTCAAAAACTTATAATTTAATTTTTAGGTAAAAGAACAAACTGAATATAATTTTTATCATTCGTATATAGACAAGCAGCCTTTTGTACGGATTTAGAACTTACAGTTTTAAGGAGATTAAGCTGTGTGAGAATGTCTTCTGGATTTTCATCGCTACTTAGTTTTGCAAACAGATAGTTTGACCAAAAATCGTTAGTTTTAAGTTTCGTTTGATAGCTATTTAGCTCCTCGGCTTTGAATTTATCGACATCAGCTTGTTGTGCACCTTTGTTTTTCAACTTTGAGATTTCATCAAATGTAGCGGCAATTAATTTTTCAACATTAGTAGGCGAGCAACCAAAAGAAACAGTTAATGAATAAGTGTTAACAGGAGACTTTGTAATTGAGTGCGATACACCAGGACTGTAAACGCCCGATTCTTGTTCACGTAATCGTTCGATTAATTTAAACTCCAAAATCTCATTGAGTGCATTTAATTGCATATTTTCTTCTCTCCCATAATGATAATCTCCATGAAAGACTAAACGAACAGTAGCTTTATCGGCTTTCCCATTTAGTACTTTCTTTACTATCACGCCTTTGGGGCTCCGAATACCCAGATCTTTTGCTTTCTCGAATCTACCTGTAGAAGGAAGTGAACCCAAATAAACACAAACAAGCGAATCAATTTTTGCTTTGTCAAAGCTTCCTGTAATTACGAACGTAAAATTCCCGGCATTTTCGAACCGTTCTTTATAAACAGACAGTACTTTGTCCAGTTTTATCTGGTCAACTTTAAATTCATCAAAAGGAGTACGGCGATAATTATAATTTCCAAATACACTCGAAATAGTATCAGCAAAAATACTTGCAGGATTATTCCCTCTCGTCTTAAGATTTGCTTTTGTGTTCTCTATTATATTTGTAAACAATGTATTATCTACTCTTGGATGAGTAAACCGCAACCACAATAACTGTAAGGCAGTTTCAAAGTCATTAACAGAGGAGGAGCCTTTTACACCTTCCATTCTTTCTGAAATAAAATTATTTAAACTAATTGTTTTACCTGTTAGTTTCTTTGATAGCTCAACAGGATTGTATGAATCTACACCACAATTATTTACAATACCTGCTGATTGAGAAGCAGACATATAATCACTATCCGGATACAATGAGCTTCCACCGGAACTAAATGCATATAGAAGGATTTCATTCGCCTTGAAATCAGTTAACTTCAGCACGACCTTAACACCATTACTCAGTATTAAGGTTGTAATCCCAAGTTTTTTATCGGCTTTACTTTTTACAATTTTCCCGGCTTTAGGCTGGTAATTGAAAAAAGGTTTATCTGAACCTTTCTCTTTGTATGGCTTGATATCATTCTTCTTAATCTGATCAATCCACTTATTTACCAAAGCCTCGTCCGGTAAAGTAGCCTTATCTTTGTCTTGAGCTATAATCACGATATCACGATCTTTAATAGCATAACAAGAGCGCACTAGTTCGTTACAATCTTCAATCGTTATTTGAGAAATAAATTTTTTGGTCAATTCATATTCTTTTTCAATGCCAGGACTGGCTTCATCTTTCAAGAAATAGTTCAAATACTCCTTCACATATCTCTCCGATTCTGTATGATCCTTCTCCTTCAAAGCCTGTTCAATCGATTTCAAATAATTAGTTTTCTCTCTTGTCAATTCGGAATCAGTAAAACCATAACGATTGATACGCTCAACTTCCGTCAATGCACATTCAAAACTACTTTCTAATTCTCCCGGCTTAGCAGTAGTTGAAATATAAAACAGGTCAAGGCCACCCATAAAAGAGTTAATTCCAGCACTACAATTTATAAATGGAAGACCTGGTAGCATTGATAATTCGGAATAACGTGCACTGGACATTTGATTTACTAAACTACGTATTAATCCGCTACGATAATCTTCGACAGTTCTTAACGAAGTTGTTGGAAACTTATACATTAATTGAATGTTCGTTTGTGTGTTCTCACGGTCTGTCACGGCAATAAATTGCGGTTTACCAATCAAATCAATTTTATAATCAATACGTGGTAATGGTTTTGTTGGCTGTTTTAAATCTCCAAACAATACTCTCAACTCTTTTTCGATTGCATCTACATCAATATCACCTACTATAATAAGTGCTTGCAAATCGGGACGATACCAGTCATTGTAGAATTTATGAATTGCACTGTATGGAAAAGTTTTAAGAATTTCTTCCGTTCCTATTGGCAAGCGGTCTGAATAACGTGAATGGTTCAGTAAAACAGGTAGATATAAATCACGCATACGTGAATCAGCATTATTTCTCAGACGTTTCTCTTCCAAAATAACTCCACGTTCAGCATCAATTTCAGTGCCATCCAAAAGTGCCTCCTGAGCCCAATCTCGCATGATCTGCAATCCATTTTTTAGGAGTTCCGGCTTATCAGAAGGAATAGGTAGCTGATAAACCGTTTCGTCAAAGCTCGTATAAGCATTTAAATCTGAACCAAAACGGACTCCAGCCTTTTGTAAATAGTCCACTAGCTGATTTTTCGGAAAATGCTTTGTACCATTAAAGTTCATGTGCTCCAGAAAATGTGCCAGTCCTCTTTGATCTTCATTTTCGAGCACTGAACCGACCTTATTCACTAAATATAAAACTACCCTTTTTTGAGGTTCTGTATTCCTACGGATAAAATAAGTAAAACCATTGGCTAATTTTCCAGTTCGTACAGCTGAATCAAGTGGGATAAGTGTGTTTGCATTCCGTTGCGCATTTGCAAAATTTATTTGAGAAAAAATAATACTGAATAGTAGAATGTATTTATTAAGAAATAAATCCATAATTTTATGCATAATAATTATTATATTATAGTTAAACAGACTGGTTTTCTGGCACGTAATTTTAAGATACATATAAAATATTGGTATGTTTCCAACATCGTATATCGATATAGAGCAATCTTCGCTTTATACACAAAAATGGGTTAGCCATTAATAGCTTACAGTTTTGCTTTTAGAAGTTCGTCAAGACGAGGATTATAGCCAGTGAATTTTTCAACAATCTTACCAGTTTTATCAATTAGAAACATAGTTGGGACTCCCTGAATTCGAAAGTCATTTAGCGTTTTATCTTTATTGGGACTAAGCATTTGTATCCAAGGCATACTCTCATCAACCATAGCCTTACGCCAGGCAATATCATCTGTATCAATTGAAATACTGAGTATCTCTAGCCCCTTGCTTTTATATTGTGCATATAGTTCCTTTAATTTAGGAATTGATTTCCGACAAGGGCCACACCAACTAGCCCAAAAATCCACAATTACATATTTGCCTCTAAAGGAAGTAAGTTTAATCTTTTTTCCATCAATTCCGGGATATTCAATTTCAGGCAAAAAGCTTCCAGCCTGTGTTTTCTTTACCAAATCTATATAAGAGACAACTTCATTTTTCAACTTCAGTGCATCTACAAAATCGGGCTGTTTAATTAATATCTTATCTAATTCGCTCAATATATAATCCTTGTTTTGATCACGATTGAATGTAGAAATCAGATACAATGCAAACGCATTATTATCGGTTGTTTGTAACCATATTTTCTGACGGTCATCACTCAGTTTATCAATTTTCCGATACGGATTTTGTTTCCGTAAATAAGTATACCAAGTAGAATCGGTTGAATTGTGCGATTGAGCTGCAAACCATTCAGCCAATGACTGACTAAGAAACTGTTGATCGAGATATTTATCATAAACAGTCTTGTTTATCAGTTGGTTTACTTGTGATTTACTTTCAATGAATATAAACCCGGAGTTTTTTACTTTAACATTGGCCGTATCATATCCTCTACTTAAAAGTTTGATATTATCATCTGCCCAAAATGTAACAGTTTGCCATTTCACAATATCTAATTGATAAAAACCGGGCTTATTAACGCTTAAAGTGAAATTAAAATTACCATCTTTCAATAATTTAACCGAGTCTACAGTTTCAGCATTACTTCCTAATCCTTTTTTAAGCCAAACCAAATTATATTTTTCAAAAATATCTGGATTCAGGAACTCTACTTTTCCGGAGATTTGAATATGCTTCTTTTCCTGATTCACAGCACCAAAACAAAATAATGTTATGAGTAGCATTAGCGAAGTGACTATACTAAATCGAATGTATTTTTTCATACCAAAATTGCTATTATATTTTAAATATTTCTTTCAACTTCAAATCCAACTCATTACCATTGCCACCAATCCATTTGGCAATAATATTACCCTTATCATCCACTAATATCTTAGTTGGGTAAGCATCAATCCCATAAAGTTTTATCAAATCAACTTTTTGAATAGCCTCGTTATTTATTACCTGCGACCAAGGAAGTCCATCGGTTTCAATTGCCTTTTTCCAAGATGTTATCGCAGTAGCTAAATCTGGAGCTTTTTCGCAGGCAATGCCGAGTATTTCAAATCCCTTTGCTTTATATGCCGCATACAGTTCTTTCAAATGAGGATTTGAAGCACGGCACGGTCCACACCAACTTCCCCAGAAATCAAGCAATACATATTTTCCTTTAAATTGATCCAGACTGAGCAATTGTCCATTCACACCAGGTTTAGAGAATGCAGGAGCAGCTTTACCACTTTCAGTGGCCGACAAGACATTGATACGGGCTGCAATATCCTGCCCATAGGTTGTTTGCTTCAAATTTTGAGTAATGTTTCCATATAAGGTTCTCAACTCATTGATTTCGCAATCTCGGGCAGTAACAGATAATAACCATACTGACACAAATTCATTCGGATTATCGGTAATAAATTTCTTTCTGAGTGCAATAGATTTTTCCCTCACTTCGAACATATTTTTTCCAATATCATTTACATCTGTAATACCCATTTTCCGAGCCTGAGACATATAATTTTGTAACTCCCACATTTTTTTCGTGTTACTCTGGTCAGCCACACGAAGTTTATTAAATCCGGCATTGTAACTATCTCCATCAACAGTTGCTAAATTTATATCCTGAGCATTACCTGTGATAGTCAACCTGGCATCTTCGCTCAAAACCACATCCAAAGCAGGAGCTGGGATATACATCGAAGCCTTTGCTTCACCCAAATAAATATTCCGATCTATGGATGTATTAAGCCGAACAACAATAGGTTGAGTTGGAGCAGAACCTGTCAATGTAAATTTCCCATTAACCGCGTTAACTGAGTTAACAACATTCTTTGTCCCGTCAAAATAGCTAAGCGTTATTTTCTCATTTCCCTGATTTTCCAGAGAACCAGTAATTACATATAATTTTTGAGCATCAAGCTTCCATACAAAGGAGGACACTACAAAAAGTACTAAAATTGTTTTCTTCATTTAATCTTGTTTTATATTTGATTTATTTATTTTCATTTTTATCTTAGTATTTCTGCTTGATAAGCTTCTCGAACACTGTTTTAGAAGTTGTTTTAATCTTTAAAAGATATAAACCCGGTTCCTGTTTTTGCAAATCAATAGTTATATTTGGAGCGACAGTTTGTTCTAGAATCAGACTTCCCTTCATATCAAACAATTGTATAAAAGCGGCTTCATTATCCAGTCCCATTAAATTCACGTATTGCATTGCCGGATTTGGATAAAGATAAATAGTTTTGTCTAATGGCAAATTGTCAAGTCCGGTATGACTATCCGATAATGCCATATCAATATCGGTCGAAAAATATGAATAGGGCTTATTGATATCGTAGTTTGGATTTGTAGTATTGGAAGATATTGAATTATTCAAGATTCGAAAACGGGTTTCCAACTTATTCCAATTTTGTCTAAGTGAGTCTAATTTACCAATTGATAGATTTCCTTTCGCATCTTTTCTATTTCTACCGTTGTAATACGGATCAGGATATTGAAGAAACGTACCTGACAGTTCGGGGCCAGCCAGAACATCACCAGTTGCAGTATAGCCGGTTGTTTCGCCATCACCTCCTGCAATACAAGTTCCACCGATATTCCCTGCACTTTTTTGCCATAAATTTCCACAAACAATGGCGTGCCCGTATACTTTAGTGAACACTAAAAATGCATTATCTGTAACAAATGCACTGTCACATACCTCAGTTTGATTCATACAACGGGCAGAGCCTGAAACAATGGCATTTCCATACACTTTACTCGTTGAAAACACCATGGCGTTTTCGCGAATGATAGCATTCCCATACACCTGAGCACGACCTTTTACAATCGCAAAATCTTCAATTCTGGCATTTTCAGAAACTGTTGCAGTTCCAAGCACTTTCGCGTGAGGTCCAACATAGGCCGATTCGGAAACACTGGCTGTAGAAGCTACCCAACCACCTCCATTTGAATGGGGGGTACCATCGATTATAGAACCTTCAAAATCAAAATTATATCCCATTGGCACTGCATTTTGAAATCTAAGTTCATAGGGATAACGATAATATTTTGGAAAGCCTGCTTCCCACGAATAATTATGGTTGGCAGTTTGAGCAGAGGGTGTTCCGGCTACTATCAACCATATTTCTGCATCGGTTGAGTTAATTGTAAAGCTTGCAACCTGATCAACAGAACCATATATTTCTCCGTAACGTGCACTACCATCTTGCTGTACCGCAACAAAGCCCCAACGCCATCCCGCGTTTTTATATGTATCCTCGGTATGCCCTTTAAAGTGCATGCTAAAAGTAGCCGAACCATCACTATTTCTATTCTCCGGAAAAATTTGAATGGCATTATAACCATAATCCTGAGGTGCCTGGCAATCACGTACCGCAAAATGCCTCTTATCATAATCCACAGCATACAGTATTGTCCGGTGTTTCTTTTGAATAATATTAGATGGATACACTGTGCTGGCATCTGTATCGTACGCAATAGCATCCTGATACGTCTTCATGTAAACTCCATTACTATTTTTTCGATAATCCCATGTCATGTTCTTCATGGCAGTTAATGCAACGAAGTCGTTCAATTTGCTCTGATCATTATTGAATAGCACACGACAAACTGTATTCATTACATGCTCGTCGGTTTTATTGTTTTGCCATATCTCACCAAGTTTTGCTTTCCCATAAACGGCATCCAAATTCTCAAGAAAAAATGACGGGGAATAATGTTTCCGAGTATTTAAGAAATGACTTTGGGTGGCATACATATACCGTTCAAAATCAGTTGTAGTGAGTGGGTAAAGCACCCAAGCAGCATGGTTGGCCGACCTTTCCCAAAATGGACCATTGAAGCTATCTTGAAATGCCCGATAGGTATCATCAGTCCTATCGCAATAATTCTGATAGGACATGGCATGAAAGAGCTCATGAGCCAGAGTAAAATAAGGGTAAATTGTAGTGTTTCCAACTCCTAAAGCTGCAGGATTCATCCAAATGGCACCAATGGTAAAATCATAACCAGAACCATAAGCGGCCCAAGTGGTGGTATAACTTAGCATGATAAGGAACTTATATTTATTAATATTGACTCCGGCTTTGTTGGCAGCATGTAATGAATCTAAATGATAGTGATAAATTTTTTCTGCTTGCTTTATTATAGTTGTAAGATTAAATGTAGTAGTAGCGTTAGCCGGATTTATCAACTTTGTTGCATCAGTTCCAAATCCTTTTTCCCAAAAACAAACGATATTATCACTTTCGTAAGATCTGGACTTGCTCCATCTTTCATTATTATCAATGAGGTTATCAATAGATTGGACAGTTCCGTTCTGTCCGAATGTATTACAATAATCCACATCTCCTCCCCGATTAAAGGATGTTGGAATATAAACTATCTTTTGAGCAAACACGCCACATACAAACAAAAGAAAAAGACTTAAAAAAGTTCCTCTTTTATGCATCCAATTTTTTATTACTACTGAAAATATCATCATCCTAAAAATCATTGAAACAATCAAAATTCTAATTATTGAGTGTTGTTTGAAGTATTTTGGCAAAGCCACCGTACGATTTTATAGTAGATAAATCAAGAACTCCATTCGCTCCATTGAATTGGACAATGTAAATCTTCCCTTCGCCGGTAGCAGTATTCTGAGTTGTGATAAATAACAGCTTTCCATCATAAGTGGTATTGTATTCATCCTTGAAAATTTTAATTTTTGTTACAACTTCGCCGGCATAAGGAGTAAATTCCTTTATTGATTTACCATCTTTATAAGTTGCCGAGTATACTGCCGAAGGTGTTGCATAAAAAAGTACGTGTCCTTTCGTTGAAAACGTGTAATCCACTGCATTATTAATATCGGGTAATGCCGACAAATCAATTTTATAGATTGGCTTAGGGTTCACTCCGGATACAACTGCAAAATTCGCTGCTAATAAATAAGGTTTATAATCATTAGGATCCTGAAATATGGAATAAGTGTAATTAAGATTTCCATTTTCTATGTATTTCAGATCCATATTTATTTTCTTTAAATCAAAAGGTTTTGTAATCGTATCGGACAAATTCAGCAGCGAACTACCAAATTGATTAATTGGACGAAAACAATGATTTGTCTTATCAAAAATTACACTCCCATACTGAATTCCGGAAACAGGGATGTATGGCAAAAAGGGTGCAGCACTATAATTGTCTGATGGTGCAATGTCTATTCCAAATCTTTTATTTCCAATCATAATTCGGCTATAACAATAGATACGCCCATTAATAGTAACCAGTTCACAATATGATTTAGGCATAACCTGAGCTTGCACATTAAAAGAGGGTGGAGATATAACAAAAAAGTCATAAATAGAATTAGATGTTATTTTATAGTTACTCGGGTCAACCTTCAGAGCTAAACTGTCGCCAAATATATACAGATCATCGCTAAAAACAAATGATGAACTAACACGATAGACTCCACGATACACAGCCGTTGCGCCAGAGAGCTTCTGTCCCCCGTTACTTCCGGAAAAAAGATTGTGAACTACACCTTCCCTATCATTGGCAATAATATTAAGCAGTATTCTGTTATCACGGATTACGTGTATTTCATTCGAAAGATCAGACTTTCGGTCAAGAACAATAAGCCCTTTTATTGTTTCAACAGTAATATAAATCTTATAATATGTTTTAACTCCCGTATTTTTATCCGTAATGGTGTAAACCAGCATGTACTGCCCCGGACCTTGAATAATTTGATAAGACAGTTTTTTATTTCTTGAAATAACGCTTGCCGATGGATACTCTCCTGTGATGGGATCTTTTACTAAACTCGTACTGAAAATTTTCCATTCATAACTCAGATTTGTTGTATCACCAGTATATTTAATTGTAGGGCGAAGATTCAGGCTATCTCCTGTTGATACAACTAAACTATCAGACGTAAGTACGGTAAATGAAATTTTCACTTCATCAATTGATTTGTAAACATCATTGCCAAAGTCATTATAACATCCCGAGAGCAACAAAGCAGTTAATACTACTAGAGTATAAAGTATAGAATGTATTTTTTTATTTTTCACTTTTTTCTATTTTAAGTTAAGGAAAACTTACGTTTTTGTTCAAATCCGGATCCCATAATCGCACCCCATGTTGGACTTCATATTCATCTAGTTTTACATTCAAGTAGTTTTTATAAACATCCAATGTATTATAATCATAAGCAATAGGTGTAAAATCATAAAAACCCAGCATTTTGTAAACAAACCTATATTTTGTCTTGGAGCACTGCCCCAACCTGTTTGGAAACCAGTAGGTGTAGCCTATCCATTGAGTAGGCATAGAATTTGTAGCAACAACTGTCGTGTAGTTATAAACTCCTCCTATAAATTCATCGTTTGATTTTACCTGCACGACAATATTAAGTCCATTACTGAAACTATCCAATCCTTGCCGTTCCACTTTTAGTGGAAACTGTACAGAGTATTCTCCAGCAGGGAGTATGACTTTTTTGGGAAACTTAAAAATAATGCTATCCGCTGATTTGAGCGAATCGGGTACCTGTAATGTAATTATCCTATCGTGATCGACAACAGTCCCTTGGATATTTGCAATTAAATAAACAGTAGAATCGACTATATTATCGTCGAGAAACCCTAAAGGTAACTGAGCCGAGTTCACTTGTTTTTGGTTGTTCAATACAAACAGATTAATGGCTTCTGGACCATTATAAGTTTGTATCTGGTCTTCACTACAAGACACTAATAACAAGATCGAAATCCACAAAAGGTTATTGAAAGTTATCTTCCTCATATTTTTAAACAATCATTATTAATGACAACAAACAAAATCAGTTCCTATATTCGGTTTCCGAATCAGGTAACGGTAAAATATAATTCGCAGTAGCATTATAAATAACAGGAGTTCCAATACGTTTGTGATAAAAGAATAACTGCCCTTCCCCCAAAAATTCACGTTGATATTCCAGAAGCAATTCATTTTTCAAATCAGCATACGTAGCCGTTGATGGCAAAGTGGCAGTAAGCCCCCTGTTTGTTTCTACTTGCTGAATGTAGGATATTGCTGTAGAAAGATCCGATTCTGCCAAACATTCAGCTGCTATATAATACATCTCCGATATGCGAATCATTGGCATTCGGGACTTCTTCGGAGTAATGCCATTACTTACATCCATCTGCCAAAACTTCGACAAAACATTTGTAACCCCATCATCTTCTTCGAAGAAATATCTGTAGTCGGCTTGCTCGGTAAAGAGCGAAGTCGATCCAAACGTAGAAACAGAAAGTCGGGTGAAAAGTGGGGTAGTTGTGTCATAAAAATAATTAGTAATATGGTCTTTTAATCGATTATCATTCAGTGCAAAAATATGTTCGGAGGAAAACGTTCTGTCTCTCATATTTACATTGGTATTGGTAACATCATCTACATTCACCCATGGATAAAGTCCTTTCCCTTGAGCGGCAATTACAGCTTGAGCCTCGATAAGGGCTGAATCTTTTTTATTTTCATATAGGTATACACGGGCTTTGAGGGCTTTAACTGCCCAGTAATTCAAATGATAATTCCGGTTTACAAGGTAGCCATTGTCTATCGAGGAATAATCTTCCCCTTTATATACCGGATCCACAATAAGTAATTTCTCTGCTGCATCCAAGTCCGAAATAATCCTTGTTGCCACCTCTTTATTTGTGCGTAAAATTGATATTTCAGGCAAAGATGTTTCAACATACGGAATATAGGAAACATTCGAATTAAAGTCGGCCGAGCCAAAAAGTCTTAACAGGTCAAAATGAAAAAATGCTCTCAATGCAAGTGCTTCCCCTTTGATTATTTGATAATTAATACCTTTTAGCACATCTTTGTCTTTCTCAGTGTATTCAATCAACTTATTTGCGTTATCTATTGCATTGTATTCGTTTGCCCAGATTTTACTTATTTTCGTCTTGACAATTGCATTTGTATAATCATAATTTTCAGCATAATAATATTCGTTGGTATTGGTTGCCAGTTGTCCGGTAGTTGTACTCCACTCCATGCCTAATACTCCTACCAACCCGAATGTTAATTCTCGACCATATAGAGTTTCATCGGTCATTATCGTATAGATACCAGCCAATGCACTTTTAAATCCATCTTCGGTACTAAACAGCTCGTCACTATCAGTTTCCGTTTTCGGTTTCACGTCCAGCCAATCGCTACAAGATGAAAGTAGAGTAAGCAGGGCAAGCAGGATGTAATATATTCTTTTCATGGCTTATTAAGCAGTATTAAAACGTTATTTGAAGTGAACCGGATATTGTTCTGGAAAATGGATATTCGGTTCCACGTTCTGCTTTTACCGTTGCAAAACGGGCAACATCATTCATATAAGCTGTAAGTTTCAGTTGCTCAATTTTGAGTGCTTTAAGCAATTTTGAGTACTGAAAATTATAACCTACATTTACCGAAGTAACCTGTAGCTCATTCAGGTTCTGAATAAACCTGGATGTTGGAAGAGTAAAAGTTGCACTTTCACTAAACTTTTTGTATATGGAGGCTACCCCGGGCGTTGACCATCGTCCGGAGAGCATGCGGGCATCTACATTGTATTGTACATCTGCATTTTCTACTTTATCCACCAGCGACGTATTGTAATACTGCCCCCCCAGATTGTATAAAAAACTTGCATTGACAGAAAAACCTTTTTTTTCGAAATTAAAACCAAATGTTCCGGATACTTTCGGCTGCGTATCTCCACATACTACCTGGTCATTTGCATCCCAGATGTAAGTGAGAGATCCATCTTTTTTTCTAAACACCTCATTTCCTGTTGTAGGATCTATCCCCAGCGACCTTACTGCCCAAATGGCACTCATTGATTGCCCTTCTTCATATCTCACGCTCGGAGTAATAGTCGTGGACACATCGGACTCATGATCCGAATTGGCCGTTTTTCCTGCATCATTTTCTGCATTAACACTTCGTAGTGCATTTGATATCTTTACTAATTTATTTCTATTATGTGCTAAAGAGCCAAAAACGCTAAAAAAAACCGCTGATTTTTTGTCGCTTATTAACCGTAAATTTGACTTAATTTCAATTCCGGTATTGGATGTGCTTCCCAAATTTTCAGTATATGACGTAAATCCGGTTGAAGTTGGCAACGATACAGGTGTTAGTAAATTGTCTGTGTTTTTTTGGTATAAATCAACTGTAACATTTAGCTTATGCCAAAGTGAAAGATCAAGTCCGAAGTTGTTGTCCCGGGTCTTTTGCCATTGTAAATTTTTATTGGCTAACCCTAAAAGGTACGCACCTATAATGTTGTCGTATGCCACATCGGTATAATAGGTGTAGGTTGACAATGCCTGATAGGTTTTAAAGTTCTGTGAACCCGAAAAACCAGTAGATAGCCTGACTTTGAGCTGGTCTATTTGTTTAATATCTTTCAGAAAAGTTTCTTTATGAACATTCCACCCAAGCCCTAATGCCCAAAAAGTTCCCCAACGTTTATCAGCTCCAAATAAGGACGAACCGCTTAACCTGTAACTGTAATCAAGCAAATAACGTTCGTCATAAGCATAATTAAGTGCCCCAAGCACTCCCACTTCGTGACTCAGAGACTCACTTCCGGTAGGTTTACTGGACTCCATATATTGAATAGCCTGCGTGATGTAATCCACATTGTCACTCGAAAATCCCTGAGCCTCGATGGCAACACTCTTGTTAGTATTAGTATTTAAGTTCCATTGCAGATTGGCAAACAATACATTCTTTCCTATTTCTTTTGAATAATTTGCTTTTACAGCAGCATCTATGCTTTGTGCCTTCCCATTACTCATGGTGTATGAGCCTCTTAAAAAATAGGCATCGCTTCCTACGACAATATCCCGAAAGGAAGTATGATCTCGCGGCAAATATATTTCGGAACAATTGTCTTGTGCAGTGATTCCAACTTGTCCTACAAATTTCAAGTCTTTCCAGGCATTCCATTCAATGTAAGAATCATTTGTTATATCTGTATACCCCGAAATATTCTTGGTATTTAAAGTAGAATTAATCAAAGGATTATAAATATTCTTGAATCCTTTACTGTTGGCCATCTGATACGTGCCGAGAATCTCTCTTACCGTTCCATCATCATTATAAGGCCTCCAGTAAGGATTTAGCTTTGAATAGTCAGAAAAAGCTCCATAAGGAGAATTCGCGGAGTTATTATTACTGACCGATAAAGAGTTCCGAAACAAAAATTTATTATATCTGTAAGAAATCAATGCTGTTCCTGAGATCGTTTTCTTATTTGAGCCTTTCATTACTCCTTGAATGTCGTTATAGGAAATATCCATGCTGTAATTTACATCACCGGTACCACCTTCAAAGCGTCCTGTGTGCTTCTGTCCTATTCCAACCTGAAGAGGAATTCGAAGCCAATAAGTATTCACCCCCCTTTCTACTTCTTTCAAAAGGTTGGAATATTCTTGATCTAAAGCCAACTGATTTAATTGATTGTCTGAAGTATAAACTCCACTCAACCGTTCTATCTCCAGCTTTTCACGAGCATTTGCCAGGCTGTAACTGGTAAGGTCAGCATATTGGATATTTAAGTCCCCCTTGTAACTTACTCGTAATTTCCCTTCTTTCGGAAGTTCTGTCTCTATTACAATCACCCCATTTGCCCCTTTTGAGCCATAAATTGCTTTGGAAGTGGCATCCTTCAAAATCGTGACTGTTTTCACTAAATTCATATCTAAATCCATTACTTTAGTGAGTGACTGTTCGAAACCATTAACAATAAACAACGGTTGATTCGGACTGGTTTGATATTGATCCTTCATATCCGAGAAACTACTCGCACCACGCATTTGTATATCCGGCAACTGGTTGGGATCGCTGCCATAACTGTTGGATGAAAGAATTTGAAACGATGGGTCTATGTTTTTCAACGATGTCAATATATCGGAATTTCCAACCCTGAGCAGTTCGTCTTTATTCACTGTAACAACTGATCCGGTGTATGAGTCCGCCTTTCGGGTAAATAAGCCTGTCACTACAACTTCGCCCAGTGACTTTAAATCGGGTTTGAGAATAATTTTCAGACTGAGATTTCGCCCCACCTTGATTTCGCTTTTCTCATATCCAATAAATGAAACAATCAGCACCGCATTACTATCCGGAATTGCCAGTGAAAAGTGTCCATCAGTTCCTGAAGTAGCTCCCTGACTGGTACCTTTTAATAAGATGTTTGCTCCGATTACAGTTTGCTTATTTTCATCCAGGATAACACCTGTAATCTTCTCCGAAGTAGTTTTAGATCGGAACAAGGAAGTCATTGGTACTGAATTTTGTGCATGAAAACATTCTGATACAAAAAACAGCATCACAATGAATAGAATATAATTTCTCAAACTAAATATCATTAAAATGAATATAATAAATACGAAAACAATCCAACCAAATCTTTATATCCCTTTAGGAGACCTTCTTTAAGGCTACGTTGCAAAAACCAATCGCACGTTAACTGGTTTCTGCTTTAGCCAGAGATTAATATACCAACGTTTTGAAAGTAATTGACTCTCCGGTAGATTTCTGAACTCTACCAATATATTGTCCTTTTGGAAGGTTCACATCGGTCAATTCTGAGGTAATTTTCTGATGGTAAACTTCCGAACCAACAGCAGAGTAAATATGTAATATTGAATTCAACAGTTTTTCATTTGCCAATTTCACAACAAATCCATTCTCTTTTTGAAGAATAAGAACTGTCGGAGTAACAGATGACAAATTATCAACACTGGTAACGGTAGATGTAGTTTTTTGCCATGCCAGATATGGGTATCCATCATTGAAAGTATCAATTTTCCATATATTAGTAAAATCCCAGGAAGCAAAAGTAGAAGAAAGCTTAAGATTCGCGGCAGTTCTCCCGGTACCCAAAACGCTGGTTGTTTGCCCTGAAGTTTCGCTGTTCCAGTAAGAATTAGTCACTGTAGTGCCGGTTAGTGGGTTTGCACCTACTAACCCTCCAATTGTAGCAGCAGTACCATTTACTTTTCCAATACTGTAACTATTTACAATACTTGATTTTGCGCCCATTGGATTACTAAAGGCAGTACCTACTAGTCCACCTACCTGAGCTACTCCATTTGCTATTTCCGACTTACTATAGCTATTAGATACAGTACCACCCAGGAAGCCAACCAGTCCTCCAACGATAGAAGTACTTGTTCCAGTTGCTGTTACTTTTCCGGTACTATAACTATAGTTGATGGTACTTGCATAGTTGTTACTTCCAACAAGTCCACCTCCGCCTGATGAAACAACATTCACAGCAGCCGTACTAAAGCTATAACTTGTGGCAGAAGCATTAGTGAATCCAATTAGACCGCCAACAAAAGAAGTCCCAGTTACACTTCCGGTAGTGAAACTGTTAGTTATTGTACCACCATTGCTGCTACCAATCAGACCACCAACATTAGTATTTCCAGTGATATTAGCATTCGTAACCCCAACACTATCGATAGTTGCAGCAGTTATATATCCAAAAAGACCAACATTACTACCAGTATCAGCAAGCGGAAGATTAATAAATAAGTTACTGATAACATGCCC
>Ga0302209_10000592_pt1 | contig 17191 bp, 7 predicted proteins | sample II_Fen_E3_1_FD_194574 | JGI IMG/M metagenome (GOLD analysis project Ga0302209, IMG submission 194574) | Peat permafrost microbial communities from Stordalen Mire near Abisko, Sweden - II_Fen_E3_1 | ecosystem: Environmental > Terrestrial > Soil > Wetlands > Permafrost | place: Sweden: Abisko...
ATGTCGTTGCAGTATTGTGATTAAATGTAGCGCCGGTCCATGAAGTTACATTGTGACAGGTTATACAGTCTGTAGAAAATTTAGAAGTTACATGGTTCGGATTCGTGGTAGCATTATAATTCGTCAGGTGGCAGCTCACGCAAGTAGTTGGAATGCCGGCATATCCCTTTGCATGACAACTGATACAGGCTACACCGATATGGCCTCCTGTTAATGGAAAAGTTGTTGCCGTAGTATGGTTAAATGTTGAAGGACTCCATGCAGTTACATTATGACAGGTCTGGCAATCGGTTGAGAATTTAGCCAATACATGATTCGGATTTGTTGTTGCATTATAGTTCGTCTGGTGGCAACCCACACAGGTCGTTGGTGTACCTCCGGTATATCCGTTGGTATGGCAACTTCCACAGGCAACTGCGGTATGTGCTCCCGTCAACGGGAATGAAGTTGTAGCATGGTTAAAGGTCGATGGCTGCCAGGCTGTGTTGTTGTGGCAAATCTGACAATCCTTCGAAAAGTTGTTTGTTGTATGATTCGGTAAAGTTGCCGTGTTATAATTGGTCAGGTGACATCCGACACAGGTAACCGGTGTCCCTCCTGAATAACCGTTGGTATGGCAACTGATACAGGCCACGCCAACATGGGCTCCCGTCAAAGGAAAAGTCGTTGAAGTAGTATGGTTAAAGGTAGAAGGCTGCCATACTGTTGTGGTATGACAAGTTTCACAGGTTGTCGGGAATTTAGCTGCTGAATGCGACGGATTGGTTGTAGCATTGTAATTTGTAAGGTGACAGCTGACACAGGTTGTCGGAATAGCCGTATAACCCGTTGGGTGACAACTGATACAGGCAACTCCGATATGAGCTCCGGTTAAAGGGAATGTCGTTGCAGTATTGTGATTAAATGTAGCGCCGGTCCATGAAGTTACATTGTGACAGGTTATACAGTCTGTAGAAAATTTAGAAGTTACATGGTTCGGATTCGTGGTAGCATTATAATTCGTCAGGTGGCAGCTCACGCAAGTAGTTGGAATGCCGGCATATCCCTTTGCATGACAACTGATACAGGCTACACCGATATGGCCTCCTGTTAATGGAAAAGTTGTTGCCGTAGTATGGTTAAATGTTGAAGGACTCCATGCAGTTACATTATGACAGGTCTGGCAATCGGTTGAGAATTTAGCCAATACATGATTCGGATTTGTAGTCGCATTAAAGTTCGTCTGATGACAACCCACACAGGTCGTTGGAGTCCCGCCGGTATAACCGTTGGTATGACAGCTGATACAGGCCACGCCAACATGTGATCCCGTTAATGGGAAAGATGTTGATGTTGTATGATTAAAGGTAGAAGGCTGCCAAACCGTTGTGGTATGACACGTTTCACAGGTTGTCGGAAATTTAGCCGCTGAATGCGACGGATTGGTTGTAGCGGTATAATTGGCCAGGTGACAACTGACACAGGTTGTCGGGATTGCACCATATCCATTTGTATGGCAACTGATACAGGCTACACCGGTATGAGCACCTGTTAAAGGAAAAGTTGTTGCCGTATTGTGATTAAAAGTCGATGGGCTCCATGCTGTTACATTATGACAGGTCTGGCAATCCGTAGAGAATTTAGCTGTTATGTGATTCGGATTTGTGGTGGCATTAAAATTCGTTAAGTGACAGCTCACGCAGGTGGTAGGTGTGCCCGCATACCCTTTCGAATGGCATTGTATGCAATCTAATCCAACGTGGGCACCTTTTAGAGGAAAGCCGGTATTGTTGTGATTGAATGTAGCCGATTGCCAGTTGTTTTCATTATGACACATGTTACAATCTTTCGGAAACTTCGATGCAACATGGGATGGATTTGTCGTTGCGAAATAATCCGTTGCGTGACAATCATTACATTCGGTGCCCATAGGATCAAACCGAAGTAATGATGCCGATTTGTGGCATTGCAGACAATCTGTCTGGGCATGCCTTCCATGTAAAGGAAATCTGCTTTGGTTGTGAATCTGAGTAATGTTTTCAACTTTCCAGGTAAGAGGCGTATGGCATCGTCCGCAATCTCTCCCTAAAGTGAGCTGATGAGCATCTTCGTGACACGATATACATTCTGTTTTGTTTTTAGCACTCGAAAATACTAAATCACTATGGCATTTTTTACAGGAAACGGTTTGATGTTGTCCGGATAACGGAAAACCGGTATCGTTGTGATTAAATGAATCTTTTTTTATGACTATGGTTGTCCAGTTCTTACTGACATGACACACGTCACATCTCATGTTTAGCTTATCTCCGTGAGGTGAAGATTGCGAAAACACATTTACTGCTACAAACAGAGTAAGAAGAGTTATTAATGACAATTTAAACATTCGATATTTCTAAATTTGTATTGCACTTATTAATGTAGTAAAATGGACGAAATGAATTATGAGTGACAAGTTGAACATTCTATACTTTTGAATTTGTATTGAATATATTTTCCTTTAACATCGGTAACTTCTTTGTGACACTCCTTACATTCGACCGTTGCATGTGCTCCATCCAGTTTGAACCGGGCAGTGTTATGGTCAAATTTTGTTTTTACCCAATTATCAGTAGTGTGGCATTTTGTACAATCGGTTTTACCATTTACATCAAATTGTCCGACATGTGAATTCTTATGACAACTTTCGCACTCTGTTGAGAGTCCGATAAATTTCTGCACCCTGACACCTTTTTCATTTTTTGCATAGTGGCAATCACTGCAGAGTAATTTCGCATGTGCTCCATCCAGTTTGAATTTAGTTTGCGAATGATTGAATGTTATTTTTTTCCAACTGGTTACATTGTGACAGGTAATGCAGTTGTTGTTCACCATGTATTTGTCCTGTATATATCCTTTATGAATATTAATATGGCAATCGACACATCGGCTTCCCATGTTTTTGAACGACCATTTCCCTTGTTTTTTATGACATGCCATACAGGGTGTTGCTAAATGGGCCCCTTCAAGTTTAAAATTTGTCAGGTTGTGCTTTTCAATGGTGTAGGCACTCGGAGTAAACCCATTGTTGTTATGACATTGATTACAATCGGGTGAAATTCCTTTTTTTGCAAATTCTCCATGATGATAGTCGGCATGGCAACTCGTACAATGATCATGTCGTATCGGTGCTGTTAATGATTTCTTATGGCATGCTTTACAGGCTAACAAGTCGTGTTTCCCGACAAGTTTAAAATCTGTTTTATCATGATCAAATGTCTTCATCCCTTTTACGGCATGAAACGATTCTTCACTGTGACACTTCTTGCAATTCTGTCCAAACTTATTATCATGCACATCTTTATGGCATGCTGTACAATTGGCAAATTCAACACCTCTGAATTTCTGTATTGGCTTGCCATTTACAATTTCTGTCTTATGGCATTTATCGCAGGCAACGGTTCTGTGACTTCCTAGCAATGGAAATCTGGTTGTATTGTGGTTAAACCCTGTCGCATTTTTAAACGATTCAAAACTATGGCAATTCGTGCATTTTGAAGACATTTTACCCCGATGGTAATCTTCGTGACACGTTAGACAACGCTGATTTAATCCCATAAAAGTCGATGCCTTCTTTTTTAATCTGGCGTCGGTTATAAACTCACTTTTATGGCAACTTTTACAATCCTGACGGGCATGAGCACCTTTTAATACAAATCCTGTTTTGCTGTGGATAAATGTTTTTCTGTCAAATCTGATAATCTGGAAATTACGTCCATGATGTTCGTTATGACATGCTACACATTGTTTTCCTGCTACTTCTTTCGAAGCATGATAACCTTTTCGGGCCAGTATATTTGTTTTAATAATCTGATGGCATGCCAGACACTTTTCCCTGGTTACTTTATTCCCCACTGTGTGACATTTCGTACAATTGCTAACACCTTCAAGATAGGCATGTGTATTGCTCAGCTCGCCCGGGGATATCTGAGCAGTAACATACTGTGTGCTTAAAAAAAATATTCCAAAAATAAACAATAATTCTTTTAATTTCATATCTGATGATGATTCTTTAAATCCGTTATGTAGTGCTATTCAGGTCGTAATTATTATTATCAGTGTTTTAAAACGCTTTCACCATATTTTGTAGTCACATCAATTCCTATTTTTTTGAGAAATTGCGTTGGAAGTTCTCCCCCCGCAAAAATATACACCAGATCATTTTTCATTTTTAATACATCTGTTGAATCTTTCATTGTATAAGAAACCGTGTCTGTATCAATGGCTGCAATTTTCGAACTGAATAATACAGTGACCTTTTTGTTTTTGATGGCTTCTTCAATATTTTCGGCGTTTCGTACTTTTAATCTGCTAAAGGAATCACTCCGGTACGAAAGAGTCACTTTGTTTGCATCTGCCAGCAGCAATGCCGACTCTATTGCTGAGTCACCTCCTCCTACAACCAAAATGTTTTTATTCTTAATTTCTTCAGGTTCCAGCAGCCTGTAGGCTACCTTCTCGGTATCTTCACCTTTTACATCTAGTTTACGGGGTGTGCCACGGCGGCCAATTGCTATTAAAACTGTTTTCGTAGTATAGGATTCACCTGTGGTGGTTTCAACTTTAAATATTTTTCCTTCAGGAATAATAGCTTCTACTTTTGAATTCTCTTTGATCTGTATATTGTTTTTTGATAAAACAGTGTGCCATAAATCAAGTAATTCGGCTTTTGAAGTCTCATGAAATTTAACTTTCCCGTATAATGGCAAATCCATAGGGGATGTCATTACAATTTTTGACCTTGGAAAAGTAAAGACAGTGCCACCTAATGTGCCTTGTTCCAGCGTTAATACTTTTAAATTATTTTTCTTTGCGGCAAGTGTTGCCGAAATTCCGGCAGGTCCGGCTCCTACCACTATTAAATCATAGTCTGCCTTTGTATCTTTTTTTATTGATTTTACAATGTTTTCTACAGCTTCTCTTCCCTGAGAAACGGCATTCTTTATTAATCCCATTCCGCCTAATTCGCCGGCGATATATACCCCCGGAACATTGGTCTCAAAAGTTGGACCCACATCAGGCAGATCCACCCCTCTTTTTTCAGTACCAATCCACAATGAAATTGCCTCAACCGGACACGCCCTGAAGCAGGCACCATGCCCTATACAATGGGATGCATTGATGATGGTGGCTTTTCCGTTCCTGATACCTAAAATATCATGTTCCGGACAAGCATCAATACAGGCACCACTTTTGATACATCTGTTCGGATCGACAACGGGATACAGGGATACCGGTTCGTGAATCCCTTCTTCTTTGGCGTGCTCTATTTTTACATCAACTTCTTTTGATTCCCTTCGCTGTTTTTTTATATAAACAAGCAAAATGATCAAAATCATTAATATAGCAAAACCATAAATTGACATTTCTATTAGTTGATTCATATTTTAAAAAATCCATTTATAGCCGAATGTAAGCACAACTGCAATGTGAATAACCATGATTATTAATAAAATAAGTGCAAAAGGCAAATGAGCAACATGCCAGTATTTAAAAAGACTTTGCATCTTATCCAACCGGTCAATTCTCCGTACTAATTTTTTTTGTGATCGTATTAATTGTTTAATCTTTTTAAAATCTTCTGATTTTATATTCTCCGATATAAGTTTTAATTTTCTGGTTGAATAATTGTTTGTTTTAACTTCCGAAATATCGACATGATATTTATTCATTAATTCTAAATCCAGATCTGTCTTGACATCCTGTATTTCCCTTAATGTTAATTCACGTCCCTCAATCGAACGGGGTATCTGGATATAAATGTACCGTCCGATAACTCCGCTTGACCAAACAATTGCCATACTCCAGAATCCAATGGATACAATTCCTCCGAATTTAAAAGTAGTATGATACACTACCAATACTGAACCCAACGTACATAAAAAAATATGAAATTCAAGCCAGTACTTCAATACGCCAACACGGGCAAATACTTTAAATCTTTTACGAATCATATATGAAAACAATCCAAATACAATCAACAGTGAACCTAATATACCTAAACCATGCCCTAAAATTCCACTCGGTTTGAGCAATGCATAATTCGGATCAAAAAAACGTTCTTCAATGGGTTTGTTATAATAAGTAAATCCTATATAGGTCAATCCAATTATTGCAATGATAACGATTAAAGAATAAATTGTTAATGTTAATCTATGGATGTTTCGGGTCATTATTTAGTCACTTTTTAATACTAAAATATTTAGAAATTAATTCAGTATTTTGTTCTTTAAAATATGAGCTATTTCTCAATATTTTATACTCTATTTAAATCAAAATTAGAAAAATAATCAGATAATCAATTTTTCAAAAGGTTAAAAATCAACTATTTAGATTTATTCAAAATAAGGATATCTCGTTTAACCCTTGAAGCCTGGCGTAAATAGCACAAATACAGATATTTATTTTTTGGATTTGTTTTGAAGGATGATTTCAAATCCTGTTTTTCTTTTCTGAATTGTAAGCTAATATTACTAAGGCAATTACACCGGCAATGACAAAATAAACAAATGCCGGAACGGGTGGAGGTGTTCCCTGTGCGTAGGAATGCATCCCCGACAGGTAATAATTAACACCAAAAAATGTCATTATTATGGTACTAAACCCAATAAGTGCTAAGCTGCTTAATACAAATTGGTTGTTCGCTTTTGGTACATTCCGTAAGTGCAGGATCGCCGAATAAACCAATATACTTACCAACGCCCAGGTTTCTTTTGGATCCCAACCCCAGTAACGACCCCATGACTCATTGGCCCAGACCCCGCCGATAAAACATCCTATGGTCAGCATGATCAATCCCACTATTAAGGCCAGTTCTATGATGTAACTTATTTCCTGAATGTTGTCCTTTAGTTTAACGGCATTTTTTTTCGTCCGTGCAACCATCAGAATTAAATTAAGCATCCCAAGTAAGGCACCCATGGCCAGGAATCCGTAACTGGAAGTAATGATGGCTACGTGGATGATCAACCAAAACGATTTTAGTACGGGAACCAGGTTTGTAATTTCAGGATTCATCCAGCTCATTCCGGCTACGAACAATGCAATGGCTGATAAAACGCCTGTTACTGCGAGTGTAATCGGTGATTTTCGGGCAAACAACATCCCCGAAAGAGCAGCTGCCCATCCTACGAATATCATGGTTTCATATCCATTGCTCCAGGGGGCATGGCTCGAAATATACCAACGTATGGCCAGTCCTGCCGTATAAAGAACAAAGACAACCATAAACGGATAAATGGCTAAATTCAGGTATTTATCCAATCCTGATTTTACTTTGAAAATATCAACCAAATGCATGATTAACAGTAAGAAACCAAGCAATGCATAGATAATTGCAAGTATGCCGAATATATTCAGGTTATTATAAAAGATCTCAAGGTTTATCTTTGTGGCGGAAGGTAAATTGGTTCCTCCATTCATCAATTGATAACTCTTAATGCGGGTTAACTGTTGGTTGGCAATGTCCCAGTTTCCCGAAGTCATGGCTTCGTTTGCCGCTTTAAAATAATTGGTCAGCAACATTTCAGGCGAATCGTTCGACATGGTGGATGCTGTTGAAGCTGCCGGACCATTTCCCATCAATGCACTTAGTTGTTCCGGTGACATGCCACCCATGCCTGCAGGAGGCGTTTTCCCTTCTATACTTCCCATCCCTGCCGGTGGAGTCTTGCCTTCGGTGCTTCCCATTCCTGCAGGTGCTGTTTTACCTTCAGTGCCTCCCATTCCCGGAGGTGGAGTTTTTCCCTGGATGCTCTCCATGGATGGAGCCTTTTTTCCTTCAGGACTTCCCATCCCGGCGGGTGCCGACATGCCGTTCATGCCACCCATTCCTGCCGGAGCTGACATTCCATTCATACCACCCATTCCTGTGTGTGGATTTTGTGCCGGTTCCTGTACTACCGGTTTAGCGGTACTCCATTTCCCCTCAATATGTCCGGGTACCGGAAACAAGGCCAGCATATTTCCATTAAAAATCTGATAACAAATGTTTACCCGTTCGTCGACATTGACAATCTCCTTATCGTATTTGTTGTGGGTGGCTTGTTCTTTCTGATAGACTTTATCAATTTTCTCTTTCAACCGGTAAACACCACCGTTGTCAAAATCGAAAAGCTGATTAAACGAAACATAATCATTTACCGCCCCTAATTCTTTTCCCAGTTGTGAATTGGCAACTTTAATCATGGGTTCGTTTTGCCAGCTGGTTGGATTAGCACTCATCCCGAGTAATACTTCTACTGCCGACTGGTTGTTGTAGCTTGTTTTCTTGGATATTTTACGCAGTACATCCGATGCAAAAGTATTGAATGGTTCGATCCGGCCCTGTGCTTCATCCTGGATAAGCAAACTGTTCAATGCTTTGATGTGTGATTTCTTTGTAATATCACCACCTGATGCAAATAATGATCCCGAAAGCAGGATACATCCGATGAGCAGAACTATTTTCCCGGCTTTGCGCTTTACCTGTAATTCATTGCTCAGTTTTAAAACGGTCCTGAATCGGCTGTCTTTGTTCAACAAAGTCAGGATCATTCCTAATGCCATTAAAAAATATCCAATGTATGAAATGAGTGTTCCCCAATAATCATGGCTCACCGATAATACCGTCCCCTTTTCGTCAGGATCGTAGGATGACTGGAAAAACCTGTATCCCCTGTAATTTAATATATTGTTCATGTAAATTCTAAATGGTCGTTCACTTTTTAATTCCGTATCAATCAAAGTAATTTCACTTGCATATGATGACGGGCTGTTCGAACCTGGATAACGATCCAGCTGAAAGGATCGTAATGTGATGCTAAACGGCAATACATGTTGAAGCATACCGTAAGAGATTGAAACCTTTACATCGTTAAGCATACAGGTCCCCGGTTGAGATATCTGTTTTTCAGAACTCAGCACATTGATGCGTTTTGTTATATTGCCATCGCTTACTTTAAAAATGATAGCATCTTTTCCTTTTTTGATAATCCCTGTTTTTTCCATTTCAGGGGTTGCCTGTGTCAGATTCTTTTTTGCCTTAGGCATATATGTTTTCAGGACAAATAATAAATTGTCGGCCTTGTAGATGGTTTTCTGTTCAGCAAGTATGATCGCACCAGGCATCATCATCGATTCGGTTTTTTGCATCATACTCATTTTCGAGAGTGGTAGATTTGTTTTAAAAAAAAGCTGATTACCTGCCAGGGTAAATGAGATGTCTGCTTTGTGCAGGGTATCGCCAAATGCAAAAGATACTCCACCGAAACTATTGGTTTCTCCGTTGAGCAGGATAAAATCCATTCCCTGATTTTCACTGTTCATTACGAAAAGCGATAGTGCCGGTTCGCCCTGTTCATCCGGAACAATGGTTTCTACCGAATTTGGAATGAATAATTCGTTTTCAATCGATATTGTCTTGCCACCGATCGGTAAGCTTTCTGAAAAAGTATTCCGCCCGGCTTCCGAAAAACCGGCTTCTTTGCTTCTTTCAACCTTTTCACCTTTGTATTCAGCTAATATCCTTACTGAAGTTTTATCCGATGACATCTCATTGCTGGTTTGACCCTGGCGGATATGCATGATACCTTCCGATCCGAAATAACGGGTAATCCCGGCACCAATAATCATACATATAAATGCCAAATGGAAAAGAAGAACACTGAATTTGCGTTTTTTGAAAAGTTGATACCTTACAGCACTTCCCACTAAATTTACAATGAGCACAAACAGTAAAACTTCGAACCACTTAGCATTGTATACTATTTGACGGGCATATTCTGTACCCGAGCTATTCTCTGCAAAGGTGGCATAAGCAATTGCTGTACCGAAAATAACTAATAAGATGACACTGGTAAGCATTGAAAAGAAAACTTCGTTCAGCTTTTTCATAAAAAAATTAATGTATAAATAATGGTTTTTAATTGGTTGATCTACTTAATCCTCTCGAAAATGTTTGTCTATTAACGGGCTTTTGATAAAAATAATATAACAACCTGTGAATCTTACAACTCTTTTCTAGTACGGGTTTCATTTAAAAAACGATTCCAGTTTATTTGATGCATTGTAAAACGCTTATATATATGCTGATACATTGAATGTTCATGTATTATAAAACCGAATTGGATTAAAAAAATAATGTTTATTTCCAGAAATTCGTTTATAACACCTTCAATTGCATAAAAAACCTGTATCCTCATAAATTGACCAATCAGTACCCTGTACAACGTATATGCTGATTTTTATTTTTTTTTAAAGGATACTTTTATCAAATTGATTTCTTTTTTTCTTAAATATTCTTCCTGTACTTCCTTTAAATGCAGTAAAATTACGGGTTTTAACTTTAATTGAAATGAGCTAAAAGGCTAAAAAATATAATAAAAAGAACTAGTTTACTAGTCCTAAAGGACTAGTAAATTTCTAAGACTAAAGGGTGGTATGTTAAATATAAATATTTACGTTTACTCTCATTATTTGTTAACACGAATCAGTAGTTTCTTATTTGTGTTTTAGCAATACAATACCGTGAAATAATTTCCATGTGCAGTTCTTTTATAAGCCATTAAAGTGACAAATTACCCAAAGAAAGTTAGCTAAAGGTTGTAAATTACTACCGTCTTCTATAAAACTCTAAAACCTGATTAATCCAAACATGGAATAGATATAAAAAATATGAATCTGTAATATCTTTTACACTATGAAATACCCTCAATATGAATTGGATGAAAGTATATATTCTGTTTAATAGTCAAATGACAATGGAAACAAATCTTTTGAATAATATTCATATAACAATATAAAAGCAAATATGTTAAACGAAAATCGACTTGATTTTTCAAAGATAGATAATAATTACGGATAAACGTATTCTATTGTAAAATAAATCCAGCTCAATTCTTAATAAAAAAGTGCTATAGTTTTGTAAACTAAATTGATGCTAATATAAAACCCGAATATTTATAATCATTACATATTTAAGTTAACCAGATTCCACTCACTTCCGGCTTTTTTAGATTTTTACTTGCAATAGTTGATTATTCCACTTCCGTTACAACTTTAGAACTGATAATTTTGGTTGAATCAAAGGAGTTAGATTGATAATATAAACTCTTTTTGGTACTGATGCCGCTTTTAATCAACTACTTTTTATGATATGATTAAAAAAATAGTTCTACGTAATTTGTCGATTTGAAAACCGGACTATAAAAACAGACTTTCTTTTGAATCGTGTTTCCGTCTATTTCTATTGACATATTAAAGCTTTAATCGCTATATAATATCTTTTTGAAACGGTATAAAAATTAATTGTTGAAATTATCCAATTAGCGAATACACTCAAAACTGTATTTAATTTGGCATAAAATAATGTGGATTTTATCATTAAAATAAGACCTTTCTTCGAACCAAAATAAAAAAATATATACTCATTTAAACTAGATTTGAATGTTCTGAAAAGGTCTGCAAAATGCAAATTTAAAAAAACAAATTACTAAGAAAAATGGATTCCAGGATACATTATTTTAGTTGTAGGGGATTGTCTTTGGAAAATCAAATAAATAGAACTTAGAATCTTATGTTTTCACAAAGAATTTTAAAATTCGGTTTCCGAGGTCAATTATGATCAATTATGACTGTATTCTAAGCCTATTTGAATGAATGACAGCTTATATAAAACCATTTTTTTATAAATTTAAACTCTTTTAAAATAGCAATAAATTTATTGTTAATAACCTAATATTAATTCCTAACTAACTAAAAAAATTTATGATAAACTTTACAGATCAACCATGAGTTGGAGGACCTATTTTTACAGAATAGTAAGTTCTCAAATAGCATTTTGCTAACTAATACAAATTAAATTAAATAACCATGAAAATAAAAAATAAGTTTTTATTCATTCTGACAATATCAATTTTAATAATGCCTTCTCTTTGGGCAATTGGAAAGAGTAGTGCAATTGACAGTTTGACATCACAACAACAACAAACAGAAGGTACAATTAAAGGAAAAGTTACTGACAAAAGCGGAGAAACTCTCATTGGAGTAAGTATAAAAATAAAAGGCACTAATTCAGGAACCATTACAGATGTAAATGGCAGTTTTACATTAAGTAAAGTTACACCTTCTACAATACTTATATTTAGCTATATAGGAATGAATAGTATAGAAGTTAAAGTTGAAAATCAAACATCACTCATTGTAAAGCTTGAGGATAATTCAGTAAAAATGGATGAAGTTGTGGTTGTTGGATTTGGCACCCAGAAAAAAGTAAACCTGACAGGAGCAGTAGGAACCGTAGATTCAAAAATGTTACAAGACCGACCGGTTCAAAATGTTGCTCAGGCACTTCAGGGAGTTGTACCAGGACTGAATATTTCACAGAGTAGTGGGGGGAATTTGGGGAATAATCCCAGTATTAACATACGTGGAATCGGAACAATCGGAGCAGGTTCAAATGGAAGTCCACTAATTTTAATCGATGGAACAGAAGGAGATATTAATAGCCTGAATCCACAGGATATTGATAATATTTCTGTATTAAAAGATGCTTCAGCTTCATCTATCTATGGATCACGGGCTGCTTTTGGAGTTATTTTAATTACAACAAAAAAAGGTAAAGCAGGAAAGACGACTGTCAATTATAGTAATAGTTTTCGTTTAAGTTCCCCGATTAATTTACCACAGATGATGAATTCGTATGATTTTGCGCGTTTTTTTAATGCTGCAAATGAAAATGGAGGTGGTGGTGCTATTTTTAGCGATGCGAGAATACAAAGTATTCAGGATTATCAAAATGGAAAATTAGGAAATAAAACTATTCCTGTTAGTGCAAATAATCCTCAGTACTGGGGTGATGGATATGCTACCGGGAATGATAATATTGATTGGTATAAAGCTATTTATAAGTCATCTGCTCCATCAATGGATAATGCAATCAGTGTGAGTGGAGGTAATGAAAATGTGACTTATTATTTATCAGGTGATTATTTAAATCAGGTTGGTTTAATGAAAATAGGAGGAGACAACTCTCAGCGATATAATTTAACAGGCAATATTTCTATTAAACTCTCACCTGCAGTCACCATAGCTTATAATTCAAAATTTATCAGACAGGATTTTGACCGTCCTTCAGCTGAAACCAATGGGTTGAATCAGGACCTTGCAAGGCAGGGATGGCCTACTTTACCACTTTATGATCCAAACGGATACTTATATTCATCCCCTTCACCGGCACTTGCATTGCAGAATGGAGGTCGTACTAAAACACAAAATGATGCTACCTATCAACAAGTACAATTAATTGTAAACCCGCTTAAAGGATGGACAATTCATGCAGATCTTAATTACCGTGTGTATGATAATTTTAACCACTGGGATGATCAGCAAACTTACAATCACGATGTAAATGGAAACGCATATTTATTTAACTCGTATTCGGATGTACATGAGGATGCTTATAAAGAAAATTACTTCAATCCAAACATATATACTGATTTTACAAAGAAAATTAACGATCATAATTTTAAAGTATTGGTAGGCTATCAATCGGAACTTGATTATACCCGATCAGTCGCAGTTACCCGTCAGGGTATTATTGTTCCTTCGCTGCCGGTTCTGAATCAAACCACAGGTACTGATGCCAGCAATATTGCACAATCTCCTACAGTATCCGGGGATTATCAACAATGGTCGACTACAGGGGTTTTTGGAAGGATAAATTATAATTATGCTGAAAAATATCTTCTTGAAGCAAATATACGATATGATGGTACTTCACGATACCAACAGGATCAGCGTTGGACAGTTCTGCCTTCGTTTTCAGCAGGATGGAATGTCGCCAATGAATTGTTCTGGGAATCTTTACAGAAATATGTAAGTGTTTTAAAGTTAAGAGTATCCTATGGAGAACTTGGAAATCAGAATACCAGTAACTGGTATCCAACCTATTTGACAATGCCGGTTGGAACTTCCAATGGTAGCTGGCTGGTAAATGGCTTACAACCGAATACTGCCTCGGCACCGGGTCTGATAACTTCCACACTTGGCTGGGAAAAAGTGAGTACCTGGAATGGTGGAGTTGATGTAAGTGCTTTCAATAGTCGATTGACACTATCCTATGATAACTATGTCCGTTTTACAGATAATATGACAGGACCGGCACCCGAATTGCCAACTACATTAGGCACATCTGTTCCAGCTGCAAATAATACAAATATGAAAACAGCAGGTTTTGAACTAAATCTTGCATGGAAAGATCGTCTGTCAAATGGATTAGGCTATTCTATCGGTTTTTTGATGGCTGATTCAAAATCATTTATTACCAATTATCCAAATCCAACCGGGAATCTTTCAACTTACAAATCAGGCCAACAGATTGGCGAAATTTGGGGATATCAGACAATTGGAATAGCTCAAACAAATGATCAAATGGATGCTCACCTTGCTGCTTTAGCAAATGGAGGTCAAAATTCATTAGGTACGAACTGGCAGGCCGGTGATATTATGTATGCCGACCTGAATAAGGATGGAAAAATTGATGGTGGTGCAGGTACACTTTCAGATCATGGAGATTTGAAAATAATAGGAAATAATTCTCCCAGATATACTTTTGGTATTAATTTAGGTGCTGACTGGAAAGGCTTCGATTTTAAAGCATTCTTTCAGGGTACAATGAAAAGAGATTATTTTCAGGGAAGCTATTATTTTTGGGGCGCTTCGTCAAGTGGTGAATGGTGGTCAACAGGTTTGCAACAGCATTTAGATTACTTCCGTAATGACCCGAATGATCCAATGGGGTTGAATTTAAATTCGTATTACCCAAGACCTTTGTTTAATGGTAAAAATCAACAGACACAAACTGCATATTTACAGGATGCATCATATATCAGACTCAAGAATTTGCAATTTGGGTACACAGTTCCGCAAACATTAACAAAAAAGATTGCCATTGATAAAATCAGAATTTTTGTATCGGGAGATAATCTTTGGACTCTGACTAAATTAGCAAAAATGTTTGATCCTGAAACTGTTGATGGAGGTGCCTCAAATAATGGTAACGTTTATCCATTATCAACTGTTTATGCATGTGGTTTAAGTATTAACTTTTAAAATCGAATATTATGAAAACATATAAATTCATTTTCATTTTTGTAGCGGTTATTGGACTCTTTTCATCCTGTCAGGATTTCCTGGACAGACCACCGCTTTCACAAATTACACCTGATCAATATTTGAATCAGGAATCACAGCTTGCTTCCTATGCTATAAATTTATATGCATATAAAGACGGTAATGGTAATATTGTCTCTGTTTTTCCGACACATGGTGCCTGGTCATTCGGAACATTTGGTATTGATGTCAATACTGATAATATGGCTTCAAAAGATTATAATAATATGTATGTTCCCGGACAATTAAAGGTTGCTCAATCCGGTGGTGATTGGGAATTCAGCAACATCCGTCAGTGTAATTACTTTCTTGAAAAGGTTATTCCGCTGTGGAAAGCCGGTAAGATAGGTGGGGATGCCGGTAATATAAATAATTATATCGGAGAAGTATACACTATGCGTGCATGGAATTATTTCACAAAGCTTCAAAAATTCGGAGATTTTCCAATCATTAAAATGACACTCACGGATAATATGGATGTACTGACAAATGCCTCCAAACGTGCGCCATGTAATGAAGTAGCCAGGTTTATAATTGCGGATCTTGATTCAGCAATCAGTCTGATGAAAACAACTTCAATAGATGGGAAAAATAATCGGTTATCAAAAAATACTGCACTTTTATTAAAATCCCGTGTTGCTTTATATGAAGCTTCCTGGTTGAAGAATTTTAAAGGGACAGCTTTTGTTCCGAATGGTACTGACTGGCCGGGAAAAAGTAAAGACTATAATGCAAATTATCTGTTCCCTTCAGGTTCTATTGATGCTGAAATTACTTATTTTCTTACCCAATCAATTGATGCTTCCGCACAGGTTGCTGATGCGATTCCTTTGGTCACAAATACTATGACGGCAGAACAACAAACCGGACTTGCATTTAGTCAGGCCAGCGACGTAAATCCCTACTGTTCTATGTTTGGATCAGTGGATATGTCCGGGTTTAGCGAAGTGCTTTTATGGAGACAATATAGCAAGGGATCAGGTTTAACTCACAATGTACCGAATTATGAAGAGTCGGGGAATGATGGTATCGGACTTACCCGTGGTATGGTAGATGGATTCCTTATGGCCAATGGTCTTCCAATATATGCTCCGGAATCCGGTTATATGGGTGACGATAGTATTGCTCAATTAAAAATCAATAGAGATGGACGTTTATGGCTGTTTTTAAAACAACCCGGACAAATCAATGTGCTTTATCCCAGCAATATCGGTGATCATGCTACACCTGTTGAATTAATTCCGGACATTACCAACGGAAGCGCTGAAACCGTCTATTCAACGGGGTATACAATTCGAAAAGGATTAAACTATAATCAAAACCAATGTGCAAATGGGGGCGGGTACACCGGTGCTATTGTATTTAGAGCTGTCGAGGCTTACCTGAATTATATTGAAGCGTATTATTTGTTGAATGGTAATTTAGATAGTAAGGCTCAAAGTTATTGGACACTAATCAGACAGAGAGCAGGTGTTGATGCCGATTTCAACAAAACTATTGCTGCAACAGATGTTTCACAAGAAGCAAAGAATGATTGGGGGGCTTATTCAGGCGGGCAATTGGTTGATCAAACATTGTATAATATTCGTAGAGAACGTCGATGTGAACTGATGGCCGAAGGTCTTCGTTATATGGACCTTCAACGTTGGAGGGCAATGGATCAAATGATTACAACTCATTATCACATTGAAGGATTCAAACTTTGGGGTCCAATTAAGAATTGGTACGATATAAGCATTCTTAAATTTGGTATAGGTGATGCAAGTACTGTTTCTGATCCCTCATTAAGTACGTATTTACGTCCTTATGAAAGAACAACAACTTCACTTGCCTATAATGGCTATAAGTGGGCAATGGCTCATTATTTACAACCAATTGCTACTTCAAATTTCTTAATTACGTCAAAAAACAATGATGTTACTACATCTCCTATTTATCAAAATCCGGGTTGGTTGGTTACAGCTAATTCAGGGGCTCAAAATTAACAGGACCATTTTAAGAATTGATTTGTAATAAGAATTCG
>Ga0302209_10000597_pt1 | contig 17080 bp, 14 predicted proteins | sample II_Fen_E3_1_FD_194574 | JGI IMG/M metagenome (GOLD analysis project Ga0302209, IMG submission 194574) | Peat permafrost microbial communities from Stordalen Mire near Abisko, Sweden - II_Fen_E3_1 | ecosystem: Environmental > Terrestrial > Soil > Wetlands > Permafrost | place: Sweden: Abisko...
AAAGACGGAAATATTTAAACAAGAACTTAAAACCATTTACTTTTTCCTTCTCGTTCTCATTCTTAAAAAGCGACGGAGTAGGTTCAATTATTAAAACCAGTCCTGCAGGATTTCCATCGACGACTGTAGATGCCCAATTTTTAACAAATTCTTCACGGCTGTATGTAATCAGACCCATTGCAGGGTCAGCAACCCATATTTTTTCATTCTTTATTTTATACACGACAATGAAATGTTTTTGTCGCCAGTGCACTATACAAGGTAAGGGGACATTTTCATTCATTATCTCAAAAGGTATCTTAACACCTATAGTTCTAAACCCCAAAGAATCAGCAGCTTCAGAAAGTCCAAGGAATGAGACACCTTCCCTGGTTATATAACACTTTTTTCTAAGGGATTCAAGAGAAAAATTCATTTTGTAAAATCCTGCCACCATTTTAAGGCAGGCAGGTCCACAATCCATGGCATCAGGTTGTTTTACAAAAGGAAAAGACATTTGAGGTTTCCGGAAATTTATTTTTAGACAAGGTAAAGATATTTATATTTTAGTTAAGATAATCCCACGTTTAAGATAAAATCAGAACCTCAGGCTTGGTAAAAAGAGTTTTGGAATTTGGAAATACTATATTTGCCAATAGATTCGACTAACCACATGGGGTTATTTAAAAAAATTTCTGATATTAACATAATAAATGGTGTACGCGATCAGGATGATAAGATCCTGAATTGGCTTTATGATAATTATTTTCAATCAGTTAAAATTCATGTTCTGGGTAATAGCGGCTCTATTGAAGATGTATCAGATGTCTTCCAGGATTCTATAATTGTACTTTACAATCAGATCACCGAAGATAATATGGATCTTACCACAGATCTTAAGGGATACTTTTTTGGAATTGCACGTAATGTCTGGAGTGCCCAACTCAGAAAAAAACAAAGAACAGTTGAACTCGATGTGGACCTTCCCGAAGAAGAGGGACTCGAAGACCAATCCGATCCGATTCTGGAAAGGATTGTAAGCCGGATATTTCAAAAATTAAAACCCGACCAACAGATGGTACTGAATTTATTTTCCGAGGGTAATTCGTATGAAGAAATTGCTGTGAAAATGAATCTTAAAAGTGAGGTTTATGCAAGAAGAAAAAAATATTTGTGTAAAGAAGTTCTTCTGGAGCTCATGAAAGAAGATCCGGAATATCAGGAATATCTCCGTTTCCAGAAATAATGTCCGAGAGATAGAATTAATATTACAACAATTATTACAATTACGATTTTCAATTTGCCGGAAAAGTATAATGGCGTATTATTGCCATATACTACCAAAGCAGACCAAAAGTATGGATGGGACCTCAACTGATCTGCATTCCTGAGAAATGCAATTCTTGCTCTTTTCAGTGCAACACTTTTCGAATAACCCTGCTTAAGATTATCATAGAATTTTTCTACAATCTCCGTTCCTGATTTATCTTCAATCTCCCACATCGACATAACTACCGACTGACTCCCCGAGTAAATAAAACCTCTGGCAAGGCTTAAAATCCCTTCACCAGAAAATAAAAGCCCGGCGCCCGTGTTGCAAGAGCTTAAAAAAACCATTTTTGCCCTAAGAGGAATGCCATAAATTTCAAAAGTTTTAAGATAACCATCGTTCAATGAATCATTTCCACGGCTGAAGATCAGTGTTGAATGCATAGGGTCCTTATCATTCAGAAGAGTATGCATTGCAAGATGGATTATATCATACTTACCTGATTCATTTTTATAAACTGATTCTTTTGCTTCTCTGTTTTCATATAACTTTCCACCAGTGATATCTGATACATATTTCGCCTCCTGCCGGGCGAAAGGAAGATCGTTCAGTGTCCCCATTCCTGCCTGTCTCGACATTAATGTGGATTGGATATCAATTGGATTTGGATAATCCGGGGCAAAAGCAATTAATTTATTACTTCTTCTGTACTCCTTTTTTTCTGATTCAGCGGTAAAAGTTGCAGAGTAAGTATATGAAATATCAAAATCATTCATAAGATAACTTAGATCTCCGTACCTGATACCTTCCACATTAACTTCGGATGACGGAATAGTTTCAAAGGGCAAATATGAAAGTATATTGTCGGGAGAGATTAGCATTTTATCAGAGATAAGAAATGGCCTTACAGGATCAATAAGCTTCTTATACAATCTGTAACCAACAGTCTGAAATTCTTTGAACTTCAGTGAGGCATCATCCGAAGATAACGGCATTGAAAGTAAGCTTCTGAATTTTCGGATATCCTTAAAAAATGAAGAATCGATTGGAAAAGCGAGTAATTGCTGATGTCTCCTATTAACTATAAAAGTATAGAGCACAGTATCTGCCAAGACATAATTAATGTAATTTCCATCCTTGCCGACTATCCCGGGAATATCCTTAAGTCCAGCCATTTGCGTGTTATATTTTATAGCATAATAATCGGGATATTGTTTTTCAAAAACCAATACCAGGGAATCTCTTTTTCTGCTGTAATTAAGAAGGTTTTCCTTCCAATTGGAGATAAGTGTTAAATTGGGTTTTTCAACAGATGATTCATCAGCTATACGTTCAGTAATAAGACTTATTTCATGTTGGAGATCACGTTCAATGTCGGCTATCTCGGAGGGTATGTGAAATTGAGCAGCTTTCAATTCCCTTGTGGAGGTCAGCAGGCCAGCTACTTTGCTTTTTTCTGAATATTCAAAAGCCAGTTCAAGATAATGAAGATCAGCAGTTTTATTGTAAAGAAGATAAAAGTCGCGTATTGCATTCAGATATGAGTCTCTGTATTTATCGCCCAGTATCAATCTGCTATCTTCTTCACTGATGTTGATTCTTACTTTATCAAGAAGCGAAACTATTAATTCTGAGGTATTTGAAGCAGCCTCAAGGGTTTTCAGATCAGCTTTCTTCTTATATAGATCCCATAAAATATTGTATTTTAACTTAAGAACCTTAAGTGATGTAATGTCGGGTTTTAAGATTTCCGCACGGGGATTTATTAAGTTTCCACTTAATTTCGTATCTGACTGGTCAGGAAAGAGTAACAACTGGATAATTTCCAGAGCTTTTTCGGGATTACCATCTGCTTCCAGGGCACGTGAATATCCGATGTAGACTGAAGTTTTTAAAAGAATATCCTGACCATTAATTTTAAGATATCCAAGACACTTTTCATAACTTTCGATAGATTTTTTAATGTCAATCTTAAATTCTTTTAAATAGTCAGCATAGTTATTAAGAACTTCAAAGTAGTTGTGAGGATTCAGCTCATAGGTGGCCTTTGCGCGATAAAGTGCATCTTCAAGTAACTTAACACCTTTCAGAGCCTTATTATCATTCCCAAGAAATATAGAATAGCTATTTATTAAGTTTAAAGCCAATGATGAACTTTTTGAGATAGCTAGACTGATGCCCTTCTCATAATAATCAGCTGATTCTGAATTAAGACCCAGTGATTTGTAATTTATAGCCAGACCGTTCAATACATTAATATAATTGTCATTCTGATCTAAACCGGAATTCCTGTAAATTGATTCTGTTTTATCAAAGTATATTTTTGCTTTTGAAAAATCAGCGAGTCTGTTTGAGCAGACACCCAGATTAAAGTAAAGATCTGCGAAGACAGAAGGAGATACAGTTTGAATATTATTATTGGCTATTGTTAATGCAATATTTGAATTACTTATTGCTTTTTCATATTCCTTCAGATCAGTATATGCACTTATCAGTGATAAATATGAACTTAATAATCCCGGATTCGATTCTCCATATATTGTCTTCCCTATCTCAAGAGATCTGGAAGCATAATTTTCAAACTCATTTAAATCTCCCAGATTAGCGAATGCAACACTAAGATTATAACACGCTCTGGCATACCTGGAATCATATTCCTTATTTCTTTCTTTTACAGAAATGCAAAGATCTAAATAACGAATGGCTTCCTTATAGTTCCTCGACATTAAATGATAAATCCCTATGAAATAATAGGATTCAGGTAAACTAATATCGTGAAGATTCTCAGCGCTTATTTTCAGCAATATTTTTTCAACTATTTGTCCGCCATCTGCCAGATCTTTTTTTTTAAGAAAGCTTTCAAGCATCTCATTGAGGATTTCTGTACCTGTTGACTTTTTATTTGTGGAATCAGAATTTAAGGCGATTGCCTGATTATTTTGTACAAAAGTTGAAACAGTTAGTTCCGCACCACGTAAAACAGATGTATTGAGACATCCTACAAAAACAAAAACATATGTAATAAATCTGATAAATTGATTATGAAAATTCATGGACAGGATTCATCGTTTTACAGTATTCCCCAAATATTTTCCCGGACAAAGATAATAAAACCAAATCAAATTCATTAATCATGAAAAATATTGTGCTTCCTAATTATCTGATAATGTGCTGATAAAAAAATATTTTAAAAATAGTTGATTTTTTCGTGTCACAAAACAGGGTATACCGACATGTATCAGTATAGAGAATGAAATAAGATTAACCCTGACTAATAAATAAAAAATATGAAAACCCTGAATTCCAAGTTGACAAAAGACATTTTCACTGAGTTTGCACTTTCAAATGAAGAGATGATTTATGTTCGTGGTGGAGACAGTGATGGAGTCATTAAAACAGTCATGCCCCCGATTATTATCTGATAAAATAAATATATTCTGTTTTAACAAAAAACAGGTAAACTGATTTTTAGTTTTACTGACGGTTTATTATAAGTTTAGCCTATTAATAAATAAAACATCCGGGTTGCTTAACAAAAGCACTTAAAAATGAAAATATACTGTTGATACTGAGTGATTTATTTACTTATGTATTAGTAGTCAGAAAATATGAAATTTAAATAAATAACGTTTAATATCTATGAAAACAATTGATTTTTCATATTTCATCGAGAGGTATAATGCCGGTGAGATGAGCGATACAGAAAAACAATGGTTCCTAAGGGAGCTTGAAGGTAACCAGAAACTCAGAAATGAGGTCAATCTCAGGAAACGTACAGATGATATTCTTAAGAACCAGAATGTAATGTCACTTAGGACGAAACTCGCCAAAATTGAAAATCAGCGAAAAGAGGCAGTACAACCGGTAAAAGGCTTAAAGAAATCAGCATACATCAGATATGCAGCTGTTTTGGCCGGCCTGATTTTGATTGGAAGCATTACATTGTTTTCGGGCAAAAACCTTAGCAGTGAGAAAATAATGAAACAATATTATAAGGTTTATGAACCGCCGACAAGTCAAAGGTCAGCTCAGTCAGTTGCTGATGCTGATTTCACACTTGCCATAGAGTTCTATAATACCCATGATTACGAGAAAGCCGAAATTCTATTCAATAAAGTGCTGAAAAAGAAGCCAAATGATATGCAGACAGTTTTGTTAAAAGGTGTTTCAAATTTTGAAGAGAAAAAATATCCTGAAGCAAAACAATCATTTGGAAAAGTAATTGATGACAAAAACAATCTATATGTTGACCAGGCTCAATGGTATCTGGCCTTATGCTACCTCAATACTGATGAAACTGAAAAGGCAAAACAACTTTTTAAAACTATTGGAAAAGAGAACGGTATATATAAAGATGATGCAAGAAAGATAATCAGGGGATTAAAGTAAAGGTCCTTAAAACTTAATATTAATGTACTTTTCACATAGCGACAATAACTCAAAGTGGAAGATCAGAATAAAGGGAAACGATATGAAATCATCGAATGATATAATGATAAATTGTCCAACGGTTTTAACAGGGATGTCTCATGAGATGAGAACACACATGAATGCAATTGTTGCATTTTCATTTCTGATGAAAGATGATTGCTGCAATAATTCTGACCGGGAGGAATTCAGTAGTCAGATATTAGCTTCATGTGAACAATTAATTGGTCTGTTCGATAGTTTTCTTGATTCGGCAATAATTGATACAGGCAATTCAAAATCCGATTCAAAAATTTATAAACTCGACAGGTTTCTTGATGATCTTCTTTCAGAATTCAGGGAAGAACTACACAAAGAAGGTCATAAAGATATTGAACTCGTTACTGAGATCCAGTTCTCAAATTCTATAGAGGTTATTATTGATAAGAACAAGATTTACAGGGTAATTAGAAGTCTGTTCCAGAATTCATTAAAAAACACCAGTTCAGGTTATATAAAGATTGGGTACTTTCTCAGAGACGATAAAGTAAACTTCTATATTCTCGACTCCGGCCAGGGTTATTTTAAATGCAAGGAATTTCTTCAAACAGAAGATTTGAACGAATCTCTCGTTCTGCACAATGATACCTATACAGCTATCAATATTACCCTGGCCAAGAAGCTAATTCAAATGTTGGATGGGACAATTTCGGTTGAATGCAACGGTCTTACCGGAACAGGAATCTATTTTTCCATTCCTGTAAAAGTGTTAGCAAGCTCCAACATTAACATCAATAAATATTTAAATACCATGATTGCTATCTGATAAAAGCAAGTGAAATTCAATGTCTGAATTCAATCAGAGTGAGAACAAATGGCTGTTTAACCAATAGACAGCCATTTTTTAATTTTTTAATTCAACAATCTTTGCTTCGGTTCTTCTGTTTAATTTTCTGCCTTCAATAGTCACATTATCACCAAGTGGTGAAGTATTTCCATATCCTTTATATATTAGTCTCTCAGATGAAATCCCTTTCCTGATAAGATAGTTGACAACCGATAAAGCTCTTTTTTCAGATAATGCCATATTATATTGCAGCGATCCTGTAGAATCGGTATAACCACCGATTTCCATAATCATATTTGAATTTTCTAACAGAAGAGTTACCAGGTTATCGAGTTCTGTCATGGATTCCTTTTTCAATTGCCAGGAATCGATCTCGAAAAACACATTTGAAAGCAGCATCTTCTCTCCTACTTTAGTTGGATTAAGAACTATTCTCTTAATATAGGGTTCTGAAGCAGTATGTATTCCTTCAAACATAAAATTTTCTGAATAAAAAAGGTAACCCGGTTTGCTGACATTTATCCCATAGTTATATCCTGAAGGCAGACAAACAAGGAAATTACCTGTTTCATCAGTAACATTCTTTATAATTATTTTACCGGTTGAAAGGTTAATTAGCTCATAATCTGCCGTTAATAATTTACCTGTCTCCTTATCATACACTTTACCCTTCATATAGGACACAGGATTGGGTCTGGCAGATTCATAAAGATTAAAAGAGAAAATATCTTTCCCATTTGACTTATCTCTGATGGAGGAATAATATGCTTTTTGCCCTCCAGATTCAATTATAAGCCCCATCTCATCATTAAATGTATTTATTGGATAACCAAGATTCTGTGGCTCTGTCCATGTACTATCATCTCTCAACCTGGTCACAAAAAGATCAAAACCTCCCATCCCTACCCTGCCATCGGAAGCAAAATAGAGTGTTCTTCCGTCGAAGTGTATGAAGGGTGACATTTCATCTCCATCAGTATTTATTGTACTTCCAAGGTTTACAGGTTCGGTCCACATATTTTTTTCGTTCAATCTTGTAAACCAGATGTCTTTCCCGCCAAAACCACCAGGCCTGCTGCTCGAAAAGAAGAGTGTTCTTCCATCAGCACTTATTGAAGGAGTAGATTCCCAGTGATTTGTATTTACAGGAGCGCCCAGATTTGATGGTTCTGACCATTTGCCTTTGTTAAAAGCTGAAAAATACAGATCACAATTTCCCAACCCTCCAGGCCGGTTGCATGCAGTAAAAAACATGTAGTTGCCATCAGAAGAAAGTGTTTGAGCTCCTTCATTCTGATTTGTATTCAGCGGAGCTCCTGCATTATATGCAATCTGCCAGGCATTATTAGAAAACTGACTTACATAAAAATCTTCCTGCACTACTCCTTTAAAACCCGGATTGTTTTTTACATTTGGCTGTCGGGTAAACATAAGTGTATGACCATCTGCAGTTATTGAAGGCCAGTATTCATCATCTTTTGTATTTATTCCGGTACCTAAGCTTACAGGATTAAAGGGAACAGGTTTCTTTATCGCCTTAAGTGCAAATTCGCAATTTTTTTTAAACTTTGCAGAAGCTAACTTATTCTTTGCAGACATCCCCTCCTGTGCCAGATAAACATTGAAATGGATCAGTGCATTATAATAGTCTCCTGACATCATTTCCGCATCAGCCAGATTGAAAAAAACAGGTCTGAAAAACAGGGAATCAACCTTTACAGCGGCCTTATAGTTTATTGAAGCTTCTAAATACCTGTTTTGCTTTGCCATCAATTCTCCAAGCATTATATATGCCTCATAGAAATTCTTGTCAATTGAGATAGCTTCCTTGAAGTCGCTTTCAGCTTTGTTCAAATCGAGATAATCGTATGCAGAAACTCCTTCATTATAAACCTTGAGAGCTTTGTTTGACATTGTATGCAAACTCTGGGAGAATCCAACTCTGGAAATCAAATTGCAGATTATTAAAAAGAATATCGTTAAAAGTCGCTTCATATCTGATTCAGGGGATATGCATATATTTATGAACCTGAAGTGAGATCCTCCATATTGAGTTTTTCTTTATATACTTAACAATTTCAGGAACAATTGTATCAAATCTGCTCCACTCAGGCTGCAGGAATAATCTGCATCCATTACCGACCATCAAATGATATTTTTCTGCCCATTTAAAATCACTTTCGTCCTGGATAATTACTTTAAGCTCATCTGCAAGTTTACAAATTTCTTTCAGAGGCGGCATATTTCTCTTCGGTGAAAGACATATCCAATCCCACGTACCACTTAAGGAATAGGCACCTGAAGTTTCGATAAAAGTACTTATATTTTTACTTTTTAAACCATTGCATAGGAAATCGAGAGTCCACATAAGCGGTTCACCTCCTGTTACAACAACAGAATCTGTGCCTGATTCAATAACACGTTCGATTATTGATTGTGTTTCAACCATTGGATGTACATCAGGGTTCCATGAAAAACGGGAATCACACCAGCTACATCCTATGTCGCATCCTCCTAATCTTATAAAGTATGCTGCTTTACCTGTATGATAACCTTCTCCCTGCAAAGAAAAAAATTCTTCTACAACCGGAAGATTCAATCCATCTGATATTATATCTTCTTGTTTTTCCACTTTTTTATAATGTTTCAAATCTATTTATTTCTTCCGAATAGTTGTGTATATTCAGTAGACATAGCCGTTTTTACCCATTTTTCCGGAATAATTTTCCAGTTATTCAATGGAACAGGATTAATTGATTTATTTGCTTCAATAGATTTTAATATATAATATCTGAGATCTCTATCAGTTGAAGAGATAAGCCTTTTTCTGAGCTCATCTTTTGGTATTCCAGCACCTTCTGTAAAGTGACCTCCCCCTCCGTTTCCACGATATGAGTTAACGGCTACCTTATACATTTTATTCTTTTCAAAGAGTCTTCCATCTGTAAAACCTTTAATCGTTATTCTGGCTCCCTCCGGTTTGCTAACGTCAACTGTATAATTTATCCCGGCTGCTGAATCAAAATTGTAGGACTGGTTTTTAAACCATGCTTTATCATTTGTAAGAGTTGGCCGGCCGTCTTTTCCGGTACGTAGTTTAAGTAATAAATCATCAGGTCCTTTCATCGTATTAAGCCATTCCGAATATGAATACTCGAGGTATTTCTGAATTTCTTCACCAGACAATGACATAGTGTAGAGCATATTTTCAAACCTGTAGAGTTTAAACATATCTCCGACAGTTATCGGACCTTTATTAATCTTAACATCAAAAGAAAGAGGTGCAGCAAATGAAATATCCGCACCGGTGATTTCCAACTGGATTGTCTGAATCATATCTACAAAAGCGGAGGAACCAAAATAAGAATCTCGTGATGAAATAGTTGTTGATGAGTTACCAATCACTCTGTTCACATATTCATCAATTGTTTTATATTGAGGCATAAACTTTGTAATCAATTCAGGATCGGGTTTAAAATCAGCAACATTTATGATCTTTCCTGAAATCTTCATATGTCGCTTTCCTTTAATTTTACCTGAAGTAAAGTTTATATCTGCTTCAGCAAGTTTTTCCGATCTGCTGCCTCCATTGAGAATCAGTACAGTATCTCCAACAGAATTAACAAATTTCTCATTAGCCAGTTTATGATCATGACCGTTAAAAATAATATTAAATCCAGGAACATTGTAAGCGACAGTGGCAGAGCCATTTTCATTCAGATTATCAGTATTCTGCAGTTTTCCCCCGGTTCTGTCCCACCCTGAATGAAACAGTCCGACAACCAGGTCGGGTTTTTCATTTAAAATTACCGGCATCCATTTTCTGGCTGTTTCAACCATATCTTTAAATTCAATACCGGAGTAGAGTTCCTGAGGAAGCCAGTTTGGAATTGCAGGTGTAACAAGTCCAAAAACGGCAATCTTAATCCCCTCTTTTTCAATAATTTGATATGGTTTAAAATATGGCTTGGCTGTTTTGATATCAATAGCATTTGCTGCAAGTAATGGGAAGTTATATGCTTTTACTAATCTGTCGTAAACTACATGTCCCGTCTCTACATCATGATTACCAACTGTACCTGCATCGTACCCCATGTAATTCATAACTTCAGCCACAAAATGTGGCTGTATTGTATCAATAAAATTATAATAGTATACTTCGGGTTGTCCCTGGAGATTGTCGCCGTTATCGAGAAGAAGAGTTATATCTTTAGACTTTCTGATTTGTTTAATATAATTAAAAGATGAGGCCATTGAGAAATCCATCTTTTCTTTTTCAATGAAATCATAAGGAAGTATAACTCCATGCACATCAGTTGTCTCAATTATACTGATACTCTTTTTACCGGTTCCGGAACACGATACCAGAAGTAAGAAGATGAGTAATTTAAAAAGCAGAGAGATATTTGATATTTTCTTCATATTTTAAAATAATTTAAAGCCCAAACTTATGAAAGAATAACCATTTTTAATTATTCTGATACATGTTATTGATCATTTAAACATGATAAGTATATATTTGTCTCTAAAAACATTCGAATGGTAATAACCGGACTGGAATCAATTTTAAAGGAATTTCCTTACCAACTTAAAGGAAAAAGGATCGGAATTTTATGTCATGCCTCCAGTATTACAAAGAACTTTGAACATATTTCTGATCTCTTTTTCCGCAGAAAAGACTGCAAATTAGTTGCACTCTTCGGACCACAACATGGTATTCATGGTCAGACCCAGGATAATATGATTGAATGGCAAAGTACGAAACATCCGGTATCTGACATACCTCTTTATAGCCTTTATGGGATGCATCGTAAACCAACTCCGGAGATGTTGAATGGAGTTGATGTATTTCTTATTGATTTGCAAGATGTCGGAGCAAGGTTGTATACTTATATCTGGACAGTTAAGTTATGTATGGAGGCATGTATGGAAGCCGGGATACCAGTCTGGTTGCTTGACAGACCAAATCCCATCGGGAGACTTCCTTTTGATGGCCCGGTACTTAACGAAAAATATTTTACATTTGTGGGAGGGGCATCAATTCCATTGTGTCATCGAATGACAATCGGAGAAATGGCATTGTGGATCAAAGAGAAGTATTACGAGTGTTGTGATCTTAATGTTATTATGATGAAAAACTGGAAGAGATCGTCATTATTCAGTAATACAGGCCTTCCATGGGTTTTACCATCACCAAACATACCGACTCTTCAGACAGCCCTGGTCTATCCCGGAACCGTACTTATCGAAGCACTTAATCTTTCCGAAGGCAGGGGTACTACGATCCCTTTCGAACTTTTTGGAGCTCCGTTTATTAATGCGGAAAAACTCAAAAAGAATCTTGATGAACGTCATATTGCAGGATGTGCATTCAGACCTCATGATTTCATTCCGACTTTCCATAAATTCTGCGGCGAACTTTGCCATGGCATGCAGATCCATATTACTGATATCGACCATTTTAAGCCAGTAGCAACAGCTATTGAAATCTTTGACTCAATAATTGAAACAACGGAGAAAGATGCTTTCAAATTCAGGCTTCCACCATACGAATATGAATACAATCTGATGCCATTTGATATCTTATCCGGTGATTCCGGAATGAGGGAATCACTGATTTCAAGAAGTAATATAGGAATTGAAAAAGAGAGATGGGAACACGAAATAGAAGAATTCAGGAAAGAATTCAAACATATTGCAGTTTATACTGAGTAAATTTAATAAAGAACTCCCCTGAAGACTATTTGTGGTTAAGATTAGCTACTAGTTTTTCTATCAGGTTTTGCGATAGAATGGGCTTAATGACATAATCATTAAACCCGGAATTAAGGATTTTCTCTTTATCACCCAACAGACCATAAGCCGTCTGTGCAATAACAACAATGTCCTTTCTGACCTCCCTTATCTTACTCAGGGCTGTATAACCGTCCATAACCGGTAGCTGAATGTCCATCAGAACAATATCAATGTCGGGGTTATTTATCGTTGCATTTACTGCCTCTTGGCCATCCCCGGCATTAAGGATATTTACTCCGGCCTTTTCAAGTATTTTATTGAGATATAATCTGCTTGATAAATCGTCCTCAACAATTAAAATCTTTTTCCCTTTTAAAAACTCATTTTCCATATCTGATAATATTATTCAAAAAGTCCGTCATCCCTTAGAAGAAGTAAAATTGCAGAATGAGGAACCACAATATATTTTTCCTTATTAAATTCTATTTCTATAGCACTATTCTGAAGATATACCGCCTGATCTCCTTCTCTGGGCTGAAGTGGAACATATTTTGGTTCATCAGTTCTGTTTTTCCAGGGTTCATCGTTGTCATTTACTGAGGGTATTGGATAACCCGGACCAACTTTAACTACATAACCAATCTGAACTTTTTCATTTTCATTTACGCCCGGAGGAAGTAACAATCCGCTTTTTGTCTTTGACTGAGGAACTTTAGGCTTTATTAAAATCCTGTCACCAATAACAATCAGCTTATGAAGATCCTTTTCATCCAATAATACACTCATATATAATTCAAGTTCTTAACAAAAGTATCATTTTTTTATTCTTTTTCCTGCTGATCTGGCAGATTTTCGCAGATCCCTCCAATTTATACGACGCAAATCGGCGAAATCTGTCGGAAAAACTTTTTCTTTTCAATCTGTAACAATACGGCAAGCGGGTGAATTTAGTTAATTATTAGCCGGAGAATATAAAAAGTTTAGAAAATAGAATAATAGAAATCAACTAAAAGTATTATTTTTCAGCTATGGAATCTGATACTTACAAAACTATAAAGTCGGCCTCTCAGGGTATATATAAAGAAAAGGGAAGCAGGTTTTTTTCTTTTGCAGTTCCTGTCGCAGATCAGGAAGAAATTAAACCTCTCCTTGACAAAATTAAAAAGGAACATCATGAGGCAAGGCATCACTGTTTCGCCTATATGATCGGACACGAAAGAAATATCTGGAGGGTGAATGATGACGGAGAACCGTCTGGAACAGCAGGAAGGCCAATTCTGGGTCAGATCAATTCCTTTGATTTAACAAATATAATTCTCGTAGTCAGCAGGTATTTTGGAGGCACTTTACTGGGTGTCAGTGGATTAATAAACGCCTATAGGAGTGCAGCAACCTCTGCATTATTAAATGCTGAAATCACGGAGAGGACTCTTCAGGAGTATTATGAAATTACCTACCCTTATGTTTCTATGAACGATGTTATGCGGATACTTAAGGAATTAAACCTTGGACAATCAGAACAGTCATTTGATCTTGAATGCCGTATCTTACTAAATTTCAGAGTATCTGTCAAAGAAAATGTTCTTAATCGACTATCTCGGATTGATGGTCTGAAATACAGGTATATTGAAACTCAATAAAGAATAATTGCGGTTAAAAGTTTTAAATTAATTATCAACATTAAATGAAGTTGAGACAATTCTTGACTAAATTTGATACGGGACCAATCGTGAGCATTTAATGTTCCATAATAATGAAAAACAGAAGCTTAGTATCAATAGATGATTTTTCAACAGAAGAGATCCTCAGGATTCTTGATCTGACTGAAGAATTCGAAAAAGAACCTACCCAAAAGTTACTTGAGGGTAAGGTTATAGCTACATTATTTTTTGAGCCTTCCACCCGTACCCGCTTAAGTTTTGAAAGTGCGATTAACAGACTTGGTGGTAAGATTATTGGATTTTCTGATTCTTCCAGCTCGAGTGTCTCAAAAGGGGAAACATTAAATGATACGATCCGCATGGTCGACAAGTACTGTGATCTTATTGTAATGAGACATCCTATTGAGGGAAGTGCAAGATATGCAAGTGAGATTTCCACTGTGCCTGTTATTAATGCCGGTGATGGAGCAAATCAGCACCCTACGCAAACATTGCTTGATCTGTATTCAATCCGTAAAACTCAGGGCAGCCTTGATAATCTGAATATTTTTATGGTCGGTGATCTTAAATATGGAAGGACAGTTCACTCTTTGATGATGGCCATGTCGAGATGGAATACAACTTTTAATTTCATAGCACCTGAAGAGCTTAGAATGCCTGACGAATTCAAGATATACCTCGATAACCTTGGTCTCAAATATTATGAACACAACGATTTTACCGATATAATATCAAGAGCGGATATTATATATATGACAAGGGTGCAAAAGGAAAGATTTTCTGATCCTATTGAATATGAGAAAGTTAAGAATGTTTATGTCCTCAGAAACTCGATGTTGAAAAACACCAAACCTAATATGCGGATTCTCCATCCGCTTCCCAGGGTAAATGAGATACATCAGGATGTGGATATCAATCCGAAGGCCTATTATTTTGAGCAGGCTCTGAATGGAGTCTATACCAGGCAGGCTATTGTATGTTCACTTTTAGGTATTAAATAAAAAAATCAGTGTGATGAAGGAAACAAAACAGATGAGTGTCAGTGCTATACAGAATGGGACAGTAATTGATCACGTTCCTGCCAGAAATCTGTTTAAGGTAATACAGATCCTTGGACTCGACCGGATCGATAACCAGATTACATTCGGAACGAACCTTGAAAGTAAAAAACTCGGCAGGAAAGCTATCATAAAGATTTCAGGCGTTTTTTTCGAAGATGAGGATATAAACAGGATTGCTCTTGTTGCGCCGGATGCCAAATTAAATATTATTAAAGACTATGAGGTTGTCGAGAAAAAAGTTGTGGAAGTGCCTGATAATATTGTCGGAATTGCAAAGTGTATGAATCCGAAATGCATCACTAATTTTGAATCTGTAACGACAAGATTCAAAGTGGTTTCAAAAAAGAATGTATCGCTGAAATGTCATTATTGTGAGAAAATTACCAACCAGGAGAATATGCAGATAATTTGATTTACTGTCTGACCCCTGTTCCTTACCCCTAAATCCCCCAGGGGGGACTTTTACTGCACACTTCATCGGAATTACGATGAAAAACCTGAAATTTTTATATGTTTACGAAAAGCCTGGCTATTAAGTGAATCTCATAATCTAAATAGAATTAAAGTCCCCCTTGGGGGGTTTGGGGGTAAAACCTGGGGGCAGGATGGTCCTACCTCAACCTGTCGTACGATTTAACAAGCTGATCATCTTTCTTTATACCCCTGTAAGCCAGAATTGAAAAGATTAAGATAAATATTGGTAATATCATCTTAAATCCGGGAATTATTCTTGCCTCGAACTTTGAAATAACACTGAAAGAAACATGGAATAAAGCAATTACAAAAACGGAAGCAAGAATTATTAAAAACCATGTGAGCCGCAACTGGATCTTCCTGTTTTTAAAAATTAATATTGTAATAATGGAAATAATCGGAATCAGTATAATTAAAACAGACAGTGGTAAAAGCTTTTCGATCATTTCCGGACTTTGTCCCGCAATATCGCGAAATATTCCATTAAATGTGACTTTTATAACAGCTCCTGTTTTATCTGTAAAACTTAAAAATCTTCCGCTGAGAAATATTAATGTAATCAAAGCTATCAAAGACAGGTATAAGGTTTGTATACGTTGAATCATAATTTTCAATTTTAATGTAAAAATAACTTCTTTTTATTAATAATACACCAGTGAAATGATCCATCCGGTTAATTGCATAAAGGAATTATTTATGAAATTTTAACATAATATTCATAACTCACACTATTTAAGACAACAATAAAAAATCTACATTTGTCAGTTAATAACTTAAAGAAGATATAATTGGCATCATTATCAAATGAATCTGGCTGGTGCAATTCTTTTAAGACAAATTTCATACAAAAATCTATGATACATTTTATGTTTGAGAAAAGATTTTTTAACCTTTTTCTATTAATTGGGGTTTCTGGTATTTTGTACAGTTGCCATTCCGGCGCTACCAATGTAAAAACCGTTAACAGACAGGTTGTTAATCTCAAGGTGGAGGGTGTTATTGTGAATCCTTCCGTATTGGACCAGACTATTGACATTTCCGGAACATTAAAACCTTTCGAGGAAACCGTATTAATGCCTGAAGTTCCGGGACGTGTAGTTGATATTAATTTGACTGAAGGAGGGTTTACAAAAAAAGGAACGCTACTTGTAAAACTTTTTGACGGAGATTTACAGGCACAACTCAGGAAATCCCAGGCTCAACTTCAACTTGAACAGCAAACAGAGAACCGGCAGAGCGAATTAATGAAAGTTAACGGAATAAGTCAATTGGATCTCGACCAGACAATTCTACAAATAAACTCAATCAAAGCTGATATTGAAATATTGAAGGTGCAAATCAACAAAACGGAAGTAAGGGCTCCTTTTGATGGAACTGTCGGGCTAAGAAATATAAGCATAGGTGCACAGGTCACAACTGCAACTGCGTTGGCAACAATTCGCGATGTACGTCACTTGAAGCTGGATTTCAGTGTGCCTGGTAAATATAGCAGTATAATTAAGCCTGGATTTAAAGTTCAGTTCTCTTCTCGGGGTGGCGACAAGATATATGATGCAATAGTAATGGCAACTGAACAGGGCATCGAATCAGATACCCGTAATTTAAATCTAAGGGCGATAGTTCAAAGCGATGTTTCATCGCTTAC
>Ga0302209_10000599_pt1 | contig 17051 bp, 15 predicted proteins | sample II_Fen_E3_1_FD_194574 | JGI IMG/M metagenome (GOLD analysis project Ga0302209, IMG submission 194574) | Peat permafrost microbial communities from Stordalen Mire near Abisko, Sweden - II_Fen_E3_1 | ecosystem: Environmental > Terrestrial > Soil > Wetlands > Permafrost | place: Sweden: Abisko...
ACCAACAGATTTTTGCCGAAAAGAAACAAGTACGCCAATGGATCAGGGAGATGAAAAAAACACTCTCAGAGGATGCAAAAAATCAGGAAGCCGACGCCGTATTCAGTAAAATAGAAATATTTCCGGAGTTTAAAGCTGCTAAAACCATTCTGCTCTATTGGTCAACTCCCGACGAATTACCAACTCACACGACAATAAAAAGGTGGAGTATGGAAAAACAAATAATACTTCCAACAGTCGTGGGAGATGATTTAATTCTGAAACATTACCTCCCAAATGGAACTATGAGGCAAGGTGAATTGGGTATTTGGGAGCCTGATATAGCTGAAGCTTATGAAGGCAAAGTAGATTTAGTAATTGTGCCAGGTGTGGCTTTTGATAGCAGAAAAAACCGTTTAGGTCGTGGTAAAGGGTATTATGATCGGTTCTTCAGTGAAAACAAAAACGGGATGAAAATCGGAGTGGGATTCGATTTTCAACTACTGACAAGAACTCCTTCAACAAAAATGGATATTAAAATGGATAAAATTGTAACCCCATCGAAAATAATTTAATCTATATTATTCTACAAAATCATCCTCTAAGGTCAACTCTTTTTCTCCCTTGCGGTAATAGTAAACCAACCCGTATGTTTTGCATTTTACCAACCTGGAATAAGGCTTTTCATCTTTATATTTAGTCTCTACCTGATTCCATATATCCAAAATAATTGAATCACCTTTCTCACGAAGGTTAACCAGTTCTTCCCAGTTCCTATTTGTAGTGCTCTGATGAAGCTTTTGTGTAGACTTGTATTCTTTAAAAACTTCGTAGTGAACCTTTACTTTGGCTATTGTGGGGTTGTAAATAGGCAATCCGCCGTTTCGTAAACGCTCGTTTTCTCCATCAATTATACATTTTCCCCAATGAACCAATAAAGCTTCAGTACTTAAATCCGGCACTGTATGCACATTGGGATCCAATTGATAAAAAAGTTTATGTTCTTTTTTTATATCTCCACGGATAACTGCCAGATTAAATACCTGAATGAAGTGGGAAATATATAGCCGGGCATTGTGAACTATTTGTTGGTAACGCTTATTCGCAGAAACCTGACTTTCGAGCGTCTGCTGATATTGAATCAGCTGTTTTTCGAAGATATTCAGATAACTTTTGGCTTCGTGAATGGTTTTGTAAGCTACAATCTGGTCACCATAGTTTTCTTTGTCTGCTTGCTGGATGGCCATACGCAATGAACGTAAGCGAGCCTGATCAGTATTGGGGAGTCGGCGGTATGGCATAACAATTATTTTAGAATTAAAAAACGTTGTGCCGACAAAGATAAAAAAATTAATCGTTTCTAAACATCAATTTCTCTGCTAATTTTCTCAACTCTTGCTTTTTATTGTCCAAAACAGCAACTTTATCTAATTTTGCGATCGCCTTACTATAAAAAAACTCCATCTTATCTTCGCAAATTGTCTTTACCCCAAGCCTGTCAAAAATTAAAGTAACAGCTTTTATCTTCTCTTCCGATAGGTTTTCGTCCGAGTTTAATAACCAATTCTGTAATTCTGCTGCATCATCTCCCTTTGCCAGTTCAAGAGCATGAATCAACAAATAGGTCTTTTTGTTACAAAGAATATCACCCCCTATTTTTTTCCCAAAAGTTTTCTCGTCACCATACACATCAAGCAAGTCGTCTTTCAGTTGGAAAGCCAGACCAATGTTTATCCCGAAGTCGTATAGCAATTGTGCATCCTCCTCTCCTGCTCCACCGATCCATGCACCGATTTTGAGCGCGCACCCAAGCAAAACAGCGGTTTTCAACCGAATCATTTCCAGATACTCCTCTGCTTTGACAACCTTCCTGCTTTCAAAATCAACATCGTACTGCTGCCCTTCACAAATTTCAGCTGCAGTTTGAGAGAATAAGTCCAATACAGGCTTTAAGTATTGCGATGGTGTTTTAGCAATAAACTGGTAAGAAGCTATTTGCATAACATCTCCTGAAAGAATTGCCGTATTATCATCCCATTTTTTATGTACTGTTGGCCGACCTCTACGAACATCAGCCCGGTCCATAATATCATCATGAAGCAATGTAAAATTATGAAATACCTCCAAAGCAATAGCTGCATTGACAGCTGCTTGCACATCTTCTGAAAATAAGTCACATGCCATCAGCGTCAGTGCCGGACGAACGCGTTTTCCACCCATTGATAGCACATATCCAATCGGTTCATAGAGGCCACGAGGCTCTTTATTCCAATCAATCTGATCAATTTCAGTGGAAATTATTTGGGCTATTTCTTTAAAGCTTTTCATACTTCATAGTTTATGAGTTACACATTACTATAAATTGGAACTAAGATAATTCATTTTCAATAATCTCCGTCATTACATTTTTGATGTCCAATCCTGCAGCAGCTATCTGCTGAGGAATAAAGCTGGTAGCAGTCATTCCCGGTGTAGTATTCGCTTCTAATAAATTAATTACATCACCTTCCGATATGATATAATCTATGCGAACAAGCCCTTTGCAACCCAAAATATCATAAATCGCAGATGTAAGCTTCTGAACACGCTCTGTCAATTCCTTACTAATCCGGGCAGGCGTAATTTCTTGAACCTGACCTTTGTATTTGGCATCATAATCAAAAAATTCATTTTCGCTTACTACTTCGGTAATAGGCAAAACCTGAGTTTTGGTCCTGGTCTTATAAATTCCACAAGTAATTTCAATACCCGACATGAAAGCCTCAATCATAACTTCACTTCCTTCTTCAAAAGCGCGGGCGATGGATGGTTGAACCTGCTCAATACTTTTTACCTTGGTCACTCCAAAGCTACTTCCACCCACATTCGGTTTCACAAAACACGGAAAACCGATTTTTTCGGCAACTTCTTCGTCGGTAACAGTTTGTCCAGAGCGTAAAACCAATGATTCGGAAACTTTTACACCAAATCCTTTTAAATACTGGTTACAAGTAAATTTATTAAACGTAATAGCAGCTGCAAGAACGCCACAGCAAGAATACGGTAAACCTATAAGATCAAAATAACCTTGCAAAATACCATTTTCGCCAGGCGTACCATGAATGGTGATATAGGCAAAATCAAAAGTTGTCTTTTCCCCGTTTCGGATAAAACTAAAATCGTTTTTGTCAATGGCAATCTTCTCTTCGTCCGACCATTCTACCTGCCATGTTTTACCTACTATAGTTACAATGAATAAATTGTAACGCTCCTTGTCCATAAATGAATACAATCCTGCTGCACTTTTCAGTGAAACAACGACTTCAGATGAGTCTCCACCCGCTACGATGGCAATATTTTTTTTCATAAAACCCTTATTTTAAAAAGATAGTTTGCTTTATAATTTATTCCTCAGCTAATACCTTTGCATAATTTCGCCATTTATCAATCAGTTGCTGCATATCATCCGGTAATTCACTTTCGAAATGCATAAATTCTCCTGTCCGAGGATGCACAAAGCCTAAAGTCTTAGCATGTAATGCCTGCCGGGGACAAATATAAAAACAGTTTTTGACAAACGCTTTATACATAGCTGTTGTATTTCCCTTTAGGATGATATGACCACCATACCGTTCATCATTAAAAAGGGTATGGCCTATATGCTTCATGTGAACACGTATTTGATGTGTACGCCCCGTTTCAAGCCTGCATTCCACTAAGGTTACATAAGCCATACGTTCCAATACTTTATAATGTGTTACTGCATGTTTAGCCAATGGATTTTCACCTTCAGGAAAAACAGTAAACAACATTCTGTCACGAGGATCACGAGCTAAAGCACCTACAATAGTTCCTTCATCTTCTTTTACATTTCCCCAAACCAGGGCATGGTAACGACGTTGTGTTGTTTTATTAAAGAATTGTTTCCCTAAATTAGTTTTTGCTTCTTCCGTTTTTGCTATCAAAATGAGCCCGGAAGTGTCTTTATCTATTCGATGAACCAGCCCGATACGAGAATCATTGGCATCAAAATTTGGATTGTCTTTCAGATGCCAGGCAACAGCATTTAATAATGTGCCATCAAAATTCCCAAAACCCGGATGTACTACCAGATTAGGCTGCTTATTAACGAGCATAATTTCGTCATCCTCATACACAATATTTAGTGGGATATCCTGTGGGATAATCTCAAATTCATTGGGTGGATAAGCTAATACGATCGTTATAACATCAAGAGGCTTAATTCTATAATTTGATTTTACAGACTTTCCATTTACCAAAATATTTCCAGCATCAGCAGCTTCCTGAATGCGGTTACGGGAAGTATTAGACATACAATTTACCAAGTGTTTATCAATACGCACCATGGCTTGACCTTTGTCCACAACAAAACGGAAATGCTCGAAAAGCTCTTGCCCCTCTCCTACTCCATCTATTTCATCCTCTTCTATTTCCTCTAAAAAATCTTCTGACACGTTTAGGCAATTATGTGAGTTTTAGAAAAACTGTTCATCAGTTTCCGCTGGTTTTTTATCTTCATCAAAAACTTCATTCAATCTTTTTTTATCTCTGGTAAGATAAATATTAATCTTGCTACCGGCTGGTAGTTCGCTACCGGCTGAAGGAGATTGACGATAAACGACATATTCTGACTCGTTGCCCGAAGCTGGTACATCATATTGCACAGCACCAATAACGAATGAAGCAGCAACCACTTTATCATTTGCCTCATCATACCCCATACCTTTCAGCATTGGAACCGTTGTACTTTCTTCACCCAAACCATTCCCAACAACCAATACTAAAGCACTCCCTTCGGGTACACGCGTTCCCGGCAAAATGGTTCTTCCATGAAGTTTTACTTCTGTAACAAGGTCTTTATATTCAGATGGTACGTATTCAACACTGGTAACACTCAGTCCTATAGATTGTAGCATAGCATCTGCCTGGCGGTAGGATACGTCATTTATTTCAGGTAAAGCTACCTGTCTTACCTTTCGAGAATTAATAATAATATAAACCGGACGGTTTGTTTTGATTGTAGAATTTGGAGCAGGAATCTGATCTATAATTGTTCCTAACTTTTTATCGCGAACATAAACCGAATCAATCACCTGAACATACAATCCCTTTTTGGCTAACAAAACCTGAGCTTCTTCAACATACGATCCTCTCAAATCAGGTATAACTTCAACCTCGCCATGATGTGTATAAAAATCCATGCAGAACAGTGCTCCCCACGATAAGACCACTGCTATACCAACAGCAATAAGCACATTTTTAAGTACAAACCCACCGAAAGTCTCTTTCCAAAATTTTTTTAATTCCATAATTGATCGAAATTATTATGACTTGATTACCAAAGGAATGAACTGAATGAAAAACAGTTTTAATTAGATGCCAAAAATAATCAATTTATTGCTTCATAAGGGCATGAAAAAAAAAAAAGTAAAAACTTACTGGAAGTCTTTACTTTCTTTATACTGTTTTAGCAGATAGATCAGTGTTTGTGACGTGCTTCGTCTGCAACTGAAAGTTTTGCTCTACCTTTGGCACGACGGGCTGCTAATACTCTGCGTCCGTTAGCGGTTGCCATTCTTTCACGAAATCCGTGTTTGTTTTTTCTTTTTCTGACAGAAGGTTGGAATGTCCTTTTCATTGCTTTTTTGTATTTTGCGTTATTATTTTCTCGTTCTGAGTTTGGGACTGCAAAAATAGATGTTTTTTTCCGAACTACAAACTGTTGATAACTTTTTCTGTTTGTTTTTCATAAAGTAATTTTTTATTCCATATCATTTCGTATTTAAAGTTATCTTTGCTCTTGCGGCAAAAATAAAGGAATACTAATCTTGATACCGGTATTTTTATAGTTTAATCCATCAAAACTTCCAAAGACCCCTATTCTACCCAAATTATTAAATCCAATAGAATATCCAAACTCCATATACGGGGTTTTATTTTGTTCACTTGATAACAAACTCACTTGTAATACCTCATTAAAGAGGTAATGTTGCAAAAAACGAACACGCTTCAAGAATAAATAATCTGAATTCCAACTTAAATGTGCTTCCATCCATCGACTACTACTATTTGTATAATTTTCCAATAAACCGAATGAATTTTCAAATGTTTTGTCTGTTACCAGCAGTGGGGAAGTTACAAAGTATTTATAATCGGGCGCATAAATTTTATCCTTCATCAAAAAAGTCCCTAGTGAAACACTATAATTAAAACGGTCAAATTCTGAAAGTTGTACCCTCTGTCGTATCAATAAATTTATTTTATCATAAGATGCTTGTTCTGTTTTATTTAGTATTGGAATAGCTTTTTTGTAAGTAAGCTCAAAGGTTGGATAAGCAGAACTAACATATTCCTTTTTACCATCTTTTATTCGATACCTATAAAAAGGTGTATATTCTATTTTCGTCCAGGCGGCAGTTATTGAATTGTTTGGAAATGCATCGCTGTAAGATTGGCTTGGAAAATTTGGTTCAGGAGCATTTCCCAGAAAATGATAGGAAGTATGATTACTCAGTAATTGCCGATTCGCATATCCGGTTCCTAATGTAAAACTTAGTCCATTTATTATATCAATTTTATTTTCAACACCAATAGATTTATTTTGATAAAAGCGAATTGCATTATCGCCAAAGAATAGAGAAGAAATAGAATTAAAAAAGCGTGAAGTTCCCTGCTCTTGTTGAATATTCTCGGAAGTATTTCTAATTGAAAATAACAACCGCCCATTTGCTAAGGGTGCATATTGATACTGGCTATTCACATCAAAGATTATTGATTTTCTTGCAGTGCTATAATAAATATCAGGCGAAAAAATCAGCTTATTAGTTTTTGTTGTATTGATATATAATGACATAGATTGCCCTAACCATGCACCGTCAACAAAATTATACTCTTTCAATAGTCCTCTCAATAGTCCATTGTAGGTGAATCTGGTAGATTTACCTAAACCAATACTTCCGCCCGCCAAAACACTTGTTGATTTTTTGGAATTTCCAAGATTAAATTCAATTGAATTATTTGTTGCTTTTATATTTTTTGAAGCCAATAAACTATCGTTATGAACGAAACTCTCAGCCTCATCCGTGCGAAGCGGTACACTCCTCACATCCTCCCAAAAAGTTGAATCACGCTTTTCAGCTAACGAATCAATTTCCATTTTTATCTTTTCTACATCTTTAATTTCAATCGATTCTTTCTGATCTTTTAATTCTTTTGGCTCAATTATCTGTGTTGTCAGTCGGGCTAATTTTATAGCATCTCTGGTAGATATTTTATCTTTTGCCGACAATTCATCTATTTTATCAAGCATCTTGTGTTGCTTTTTTGAAACCAGCTGGACAGATTTTGTTACTGCTTTTTGAATATGAGCCACGGCCGACGATTCGTTTAATTTTATACTCTTGTATTTTACCGATGAATAAAATCGCGCATAACCTTTTACCCCCATGGTCCCAATATTGGTATATACATCATATGCTATTGGCATAAAAACATTTGGTTTAACCTCTTGGTAATCTATTTTCGTTCGTACCGTCGATCCCATTTCTGTTTCTGTCAAATCTAAAGCATACACACTCCAGTTATCATCCACAATGTACACATAACCCGAAAAAAGCTTTCCATTCTTTACCTTGGGTATAATGCGAATTTTATTTACCTGATAATTTCCACTTGTAAAAATATCCTCCAGTTTAAACTGATAATAGCGAAATGCCTGAGGAGATAAAGGAGAAATCTCATCCATAAAAAACGGTTCATAAACACTTGATGTAGGAATTCTGATTCCGCCTTTAGGTTCTAGATCTTTTGGTATCGAACTTTTGTATGCTATAACCTTTTGTGTGTATTTCGACGGAGACTGAAACAAAATCTGGTTTTGCGATTCCAACACCATTAGTTTACCTATAAGCGATAATAACTTCTTGTCATTTATCATCATCTTCATTAATCCCGGAATCTTTTCAATCTTAGCACTTCCCTTTAAATAGTTTTCTGAAGTATAATTAGAAACCTGATACAAATGAAATGATGCTCGTGCAATGGCATGCCGCATTATATTATACGCTGGATTTTCTTTTGATGGAGTTATAACAACTTCATTCAGTTTAAGAGGCTTTTCGGTAAGAATAATCTGAATGTCAGTAATTTTATCTGATGAAATTTCAATCCTCTTAGTTTGTGATTCAAATCCGATCGAACGAACCTGACAAGTATATGTGCCGGGATTAAGTTTGGTTTGAAATTTTCCTTGCTCATCAGCTACAATGCCCAACGTTATTTCAGGAATATAAATAGTAGCGTTGGAAACAGGATCACCTGATGCAGCTATAATTTTAGCTTTTAAAATTTGAGAGGAACTTTCAAGAGAAAACAACAGAACAAGTAAAAGTAGAATTTGACGCATACATATAATTTTTTGATAATTATTTGACGAGACAAATATATTAACTTTATAATGTGTGTGGTTAAGATGCCAATAAATCAAACTAATATTTAACCATATTTAAATTGTATATCATCGAAAATATCGTTCTTTAAAACTTCATTCCGATTAGGACGTAAACTTCTTAATGATTTGAATTTAATTTATTTTTCAAGCAAAAATTTTAGTTCAAATTTTATTATTCATATCGATTTTAACTGTAACCTCAGTACCAGCACGCTTTAAAAGAAGTACTAGTGGACGTCGACTGGGGGTTTCAAATATTTTGCGAATATCGCCAATCGTCATTAAAAAGGTTTTAATGCCGTTTACTTCTAATAGTTGATCATCACGTTTTACACCGGCCTTTTCTGCTGGCGAATTGGCCCATACCTCAAATACTTCTATCAAAGTAAATGCTGTAGTGAGCTGCATAATTTCAATACCAGCAACATTATATGAATATTTTTTAGTAAAATTAGAATTGGGCTTGAAATAAAATTTTTTGTTTTCATAATCGATAAACATATTGAACCTACTCAATATTTGGCTGCCAATTGTACCATCTCGTTTTGAACTTGTTATTATACCCTTAATCGTTGTCGAATCCGGAAAAGATACGATAGGATCCTTAAGACAAAACTCTCCGAAGCAAATCTGAGGAAGATGCCCATATTTACCGGTTATTATTCCATTCAGTCCTTCACCAATAGTTCCCTGAACCCACTTAGGAGGTGCCTGAACCGATTCTTTTGTGAAAGTTTGAAACCAGGCATTCAGTTCTGCACCAGTGTCAATCAGCATTCTGGCTTGCTTGCGTGTACTATCAGATCTTAAAACAGAAAGCTCGATAAACATTTTTTGCGATTCGATAAAAACTGGGAGCATTCCATAACCTTTTGGGGCAACAAATGAATCGGAATTATAAAACCGAATTCGCTTGCTTGAGTAGTCAATTTCAACTGTATGCCCCTGAAAAAAATCAATTCCTATTAGTCCGTTTATTTTAGTTCCTGTATGTTTTGATAAATTGAAAACATCATTGTGAAGAACATAAACCGTTTTATTTTCCAGTTTTAATTTACCGGTTTTCAACGTATTATAACTACTTGTGTAGGCTTCCTGATGATCGCCTCCACCAAGTCCCATCAAATCTTTTACATCCGAAAAATTAAGTGATAGCTTGTCGCCCGGATCTAATTCTGTTATTATTGTATTTCTGATTCCTGAGTCTAAGATCAGATTGAGTGCGGAAGATTCGTTTATTTTTACTGATACAACCACATAACTCCCTACCATTTCGAAAGGAATGGACGCTATGGGCTTTAATTTGTTATTGGAAAACAAATTGGCTATAAATAAAAAACATAATGTGAAAAGTATAACTCTCCTCATGATGGTATGATTTTTCAATGAGCGAAGATAATATTTTTTTTATATATATTTACTAGAACAGCCATTATTTGTATTGAAAATAAGTAATTTGTGAACAAATAGATAAATTGAATACGCTCATAGCTAAAGAAAAAATCGAATTATAATCGCATTTGATTTATTAAGCTATATTTTTGTACTGAAATAAAGAGTTGAATTCATATAAACACAAAAAGTCATGGACTTAAAAACTCACAAAAAAATCATTGCAGCTCAACGGGCTGAAATTACCGAGTATTATATTTACACCCGGCTTGCTGAAAGAAGTAAAGATCAAAACAATGCCGAAGTGCTTCGAAAAATAGGGCAGGAAGAAAAAAAACATGCTGATTTTTGGAAAACAAAAACCGGATTAGATATAAAACCTAATAACTGGAAAATTTTCCGGATTGTATTTTTTGCGCGTTTACTCGGACTTTCGTTTGTGCTGAAACTGATGGAAAAGAAGGAGGGTACAGGTTCAAAAGCTTATGACGAACTATCGGAGGTATTTCCTGAAACTAAAAAACTTTCGGAAGAAGAAAAAAGCCATGAAAAAGAAATTCTGGGTATGCTCGACGAAGAAGGACTTCAGTATGTAGGATCTATTGTTTTGGGTTTAAATGATGCATTGGTTGAATTGACCGGTTCATTGGCTGGTTTTACACTAGCACTTGGCAGTACAAAAATTATTTCCTTGGCTGGTTTAGTCACCGGTATATCTGCCGCACTGTCTATGGCTGCTTCCGATTATCTTTCATCAAAAGCCGAAGGGGATGAAAGAGCCAAAAAATCTGCCATATACACCGGTGTTGCTTATTTATTTACAGTTGCATTTCTTATTTTACCTTTCCTTTTGCTCGTAAACAAATTTATTGCTTTGGGAATAACATTATTCACTGCAGTATTAATCATCTTTTGCTTCAACTATTACATTTCCATGGCAAAAGATTTGAATTTCAAAGCTCGTTTTTTCGAAATGACTTCGATAAGTCTAGGCGTTGCAGCTTTCTCATTCCTTGTTGGATATGCTTTAAAAGCAATGTTAGGAATAAATATTTAAAAAACATATCCCACTAAATGAAAGCTAAAATTCCATTTTGTGGGATATATTCAATCATTATTTCATCATTCTTATTTGTCTAAACCAGGTTATTGCTTCCAAAATAGCTGGTCTTATTTTAGTATCGGGCATGAGAAGTTCTGTTTGTGCTTTCTGGTTTTTGTAATATTCGCGAATCAGCAATTGGCGGATATTCATGGAGCAAACTTCGGTTTTTAATCCGAGCTTCCTTATTAAGTCTCCTATTTTTCCCACTCCAAGCAGTATAAAATCAGGTACTTCAATCAAGCACTGTTTATATCCACCCAATTGTTTTTGAAGAATATAAAAATCTTTGAAAGATAAATTAGCACCCGAAGCCAAATAACGTTCTCCATTGTTTCCCAAAGTCAAGGCATTGCACACTGCCGCGGCTACATCTGTTACAGGTACAAAGCTTTTACCACCTTTGGGTATAAACAACAACCTTTTTTTGTACCCCATAAGCATCAATTTACCTGAGCTTGGTTTGGTGTCATACGCTCCAATCATAAAAGTTGGATTGATAATAATTACATGTCGATGAGGTAGGAGGGAGGCTTGCACAAAAAGCTTTTCAGCTTGTGCTTTACTACGGGCATAAAGCGATTCGGTAAAAGGATATTGAATAGCCGCATTTTCATCAGCTGGTATATTTTCAGTTCCAAACCCAACGGTGTTGGCTGTACTTACAAATATCAACTTGCTTATATTTAATTCATCAGCCACTTTAATAATTTGAGCTGCTCCATCCACATTGACTTTGCTATAATCCTCGTAATGTAATAAATCAGTAGCTGTGACAGCTGCAATATGAATAATGGCATCACAACCATGTGCTGCCTGTTTCAGAGTATGATGATCAGTAAAATTTGCTTTAAAAATTTCAATATCATCCGTATCGAAATATATTTTGTCGGTGCTACGTACGATTATCTGTATTTCACATAACCTTTTCTCTAATTCCAATACCACATTATGCCCCAATAATCCATTGGCACCTGTAACTAAAACCTTCATTTTTTATCGTTTAAAAACATCATATACAAAAGTAATAAATCTTTTATGCAATTTATCGAATTCAAAAAATAAGAGTTATTTTAATAATCAGTATATTTGCAACTAAATAAATATGTGACTAATAAGACATGGAAACAAAAGTAGTTTTAATAACTGGTGCCAGTGCCGGAATTGGTTTATCGGCAGCAACACAATTAATGAACAAAGGAGTTCGGGTATACGCAGCTTCCCGTCGGGGTGGTAATGCTCAAAAAGCTTCGAGTGGAGTAGGGGAGTTGATTCCCGTAAAAATGGATGTAAATAATCCGGAACAAATAGCTTCGGTAGTTGCTCAAATACTACAGGAAAATAAGCGTTTGGATGCTGTTATTTGTAATGCCGGAAATGGTATTGCCGGATCAGTGGAAGACACTTCGAACGATGAAATGCGCTATCAGCTTGAAACTAATTTTTTTGGTGCCGTAAATACTATCAACGCCTGTTTGCCCGTTTTTCGGTCGCAAGGATATGGTAAAGTAGTAGCTACATCATCGGTAGCAGCTATTGTTCCTATTCCTTTTCAGGCATTTTACTCGGCCGGAAAATCGGCTTTATTAATCTTTATGCAAGCGCTGGCTATGGAAGTAAAACCTTTTGGCATTCAATGTTGCACTATATTACCGGGCGATACCAAAACAGAATTTACAGCAGCCCGCAAATATACCGAAGCTTCGCAATCGATCGAGTCAGCTTACGCTAAAACCATGAAATCGTCGGTAGGAAAGATGGAAAAAGATGAGCAAAACGGCATGGAAGCAGAAGCTGTAGCCAAACAAATGGTCAATCAGGTTATGAGTAAGCGCATGAAGGTAACCGTGGTTCCCGGATTTCAATATAAAGTAATATGCTGGTTATTCAACCGCATACCCGCTGCCACCCGTTTGTGGGTTGTAGGTTTACTATACAGTTGAAAATACCAACTAATCAGCAACTTTAAAAAGGCGGAGAAACTATTCTCCGCCTTTTTTGTATTTATACTTCAACCTTTCCCATCAGTACCAAAACAGCGTTTCATAACCTATCAACAAGCTGTTGAAAACTTAGTGAAAAGCTGTGATAGAAATATCATAACTTGATTTGGAAATACGAAAACTATATTCTCTTATCGATTGTTTTGATACCACCAAAATACTTAGCACATTTTTAGCAGCTATTTTTTAACCTGTTTTCTGCAGTTATCAGCTGTCAGGTTAGTAAAAAGATACTAACTTTGCAGTTATAAACAAGATGTTGATAAAGTTTATACTAAGCTGTTTTACAATATATATTCAAATAATAATTTGTTGAAAACAGTGTTTCCCTTTTTGATAAAGAATTATACAAGTATTTTGCTATATTTTTATCAACCTTATGAACAGCCTATTATTATCTTTATAAGGTTTTTTGAAAAAATAAAAAGAATAATATTAATGTGTTTTTGAAAACTCTGAAAATGGACAAAACTCAACTTATAAAAGAAATCGCCCGGCTGAAAAAAGAAAAGAATGCCGTCATTATGGCGCATTATTACCAAACAGGCGATATTCAGGATATAGCCGACTATGTGGGCGACAGTTTGGCTTTGGCTCAATGGGCTGCCAAAACCGATGCCGACATTATTGTGCTTTGTGGCGTTCATTTTATGGGCGAAACTGCCAAAATTCTTTCTCCAACCAAAAAAGTACTTGTTCCGGATCTTAATGCCGGTTGCTCGCTTGCCGACAGCTGTCCTGCCGACGCGTTTGAGACGTTTACTAAGGCTCATCCTGATCATACAGTCATTTCGTATGTAAACACCACAGCAGCCGTAAAAGCGCTTACTGATGTGGTGGTGACATCGACTAATGCAAAGAAAATAGTGGATCAGTTTCCCAAAGATGCGAAATTAATCTTTGGACCCGATCGAAATCTTGGAAATTATATTAACAGTGTTACCGGTCGCTCTATGTTACTATGGGACGGAGCGTGCCATGTACATGAGCAATTCTCTGTTGAAAAGTTGGTGAAATTAAAATCGGAACACCCGGGTTCGTTGATTCTGGCTCACCCCGAATGTAAGAAAACGGTGCTGCTTATGGCCGATTTTATTGGAAGTACACAAGCATTGCTTAATTATGCAACTGATTCGGACAACAAATCATTTTTGGTAGCTACAGAATCAGGTATATTACACGAAATGCAAAAACGAAATCCGGATAAAGAATTTATTCCTGTACCGCCTAACGATAGTACCTGTGCTTGTAATGAATGTAACTTTATGCGTCTCAACACGCTTGAAAAGCTGTACAATTGTTTGAATGATGAAACTCCTGAAATTTTTGTAGATGAAGAAATACGGGTAAAAGCCGTAAAACCTATTCTGAGAATGCTTGAGATGAGTTGATTTTTATAAAATTGAATAATTAGAATAAGCAGACTTTGATTAAAATGATCGGAGTCTGTTTTTTTATGCAATAAAGTGTGACTATGGATGAACAACCAGAGCGCAAAACCGTTAAACTAATGCTGGTTTTGCAATTAATTTCCGGCATTAATATTTAAAAATAGCATTTATGAAAGACGGTTTATTGCAAGTATATACAGGCGACGGTAAAGGTAAAACCACTGCTGCCTTTGGTTTGGCTTTTAGAGCCTATGGCAGAGGTTTTAAAGTAGCCGTGGTACAGTTTATGAAAACATGGGTTACGGGCGAAGTACAACTGGCCGAAACATTGGAAAATTTTCATGTAAAGCGTATTGATACATCTCCAAAATTTACCTGGGAAATGAATGAAGCTGAGTTGGAGGAGCTCAGACTTGAAATAAGAAAAGGATTTGATTATGTACGTAATCTGGTGAAAGAGAATAAGTATGATTTACTTGTTTTGGATGAAATTAATCATATTATCATCAAGGAATTTGTATCAAAAGAAGAAATTCTTGAATTTATCGATTCCAAGCCCGACACATTGGAAATAGTGATGACTGGCAGAAATGCGCCCGATTGGTTGATGGAAAAAGCCGATTTGGTAACCGAAATGAAGTGTATCAAACATCCGTTTGAAAAAGGTATTCCTGCCCGCGTAGGAATTGAAAAATAATAAGTCGTATTTATATCTGTTTTGTTGGTAGAAATTGCTTCTGGCATGCTGGCGGCTTTTCCGCCCCGGGCGGAATTGCCGCTAGGCTATTCGGGGCAATTCCGCTCGGGGCGGATTCATAAAACAGAGCGTTTTGGCTCTTTTCTCTCCATCCGAAATTGCCGCCAAGGTGTGCGAGGCAATTCCGCCCGAGGCGGAATTGCTTCCAGTGGGTTGGTGGCAATTTTTTCTTTGTTTTTCGCTTGAATTATTTGAAAATATGCTTTATATTTGCGGCATTAAACCTCAAATTTTATGCGTATGAGTATTACATTCAAACAATACACTCCTGCCGACCTGTATATAGGTGTTGGCGAACCGGAAACGCTCGAACCTGATTGCGAACTGGATGATGTTACAGGATTTCGGCCTATTGGAGGTCCTTTTCTGAATGCTTTTGTAAATAATCTGCATTATCTGGGTATACACTCCACCGATTTTCATGCTAAAAAACTTGGCATTTCGTCCGACAGTTTATGTTTAACTGTGGAGACACTTACGGGTATGTCTTATAGTGATTTTGCTGCCCAATATGTTTTATTAATGGCTACCGACTTGCTAAAAAACAGGAAACATACCGAATTCAAAGCTATAGCTAAACGCCTTGGTTTTGCAAGTTATTCGGGCTTTTATCGGTTTATGCTTCGCAATGGAAAAGGAAAGCCAAGTTTGAAATAGCCGCATTTCTAAAAAAAATATTTACTTTTGTAGGGTAAATTTTAAAACCTTATTTTGAATGATTTGTAAAATTAAAATTATTAGTTCTATTGCTCTTTTAATAGTGAGCATGAATGTTGTTGGACAAAATAGCAAAAGGAGTTATGTTGATGAAACATCTCAAAATAAAGCATTAAACGGGACTGACAACAATGAAATCAGAGTAAACCTTTTAACTTCATTGATTGGTTTTCCCGAATTGAATTACGAAAGATTTTTTGCCGATAATATGGGAGTAGGTCTGGCAGTTGCTTTTTCTGTTGATAAAATTGAAAATATGTCTTTGCGATCCATGGTATTGCCGTATTACCGCCTTTATTTTGGAAGCAAGAAGGCATCCGGCTTTTTTATTGAAGGAAATATGGCTATGGTAAATGAAAAACAAAAGAATGCCGATTTATATTTTGATTATAGCAATGGAAATTATTATTACAGTGATATTTATACAAAGTCGAGTACAAATTTTGGATTTGGTTTAGCTACAGGGGTTAAGTTTCTTACGCGAAATGGTTTTGTAGGTGAGATTTATTTAGGTGCCGGACGGCTGTTTGGAGAACCTATTGATGACGCTTATCCAAGATTGGGTATCACCTTAGGTAAACGATTTTAAACTCAAAAAAAATGATATAAAAAAAGCGGATGTTACTCCGCTTTTTTTGTGCCATGTTCTGTTGGAACTATTTTAAATAGTTTGTCGTTTCGACGAATCAACTCGTTGGTTTTGATAGAAAAATAGGTACCTTTTTCTACTTTGTCCACCGGTTCCAGTTTTACACGTATTTCTTTTACCGTATCTTCGTAAGCGCCGGTTGTTTCGCCGGTAATCAGTATTTCATCACCTACCGAAAGATGTTGCGCTTCCAGTAAAAATTCGGCAACGCCCAGTTTACTGAAGAAGTTTGTACATTTAGCCACATAAATTTTTTTGTGTGTAGCTTCCGAACCATAATTCTTACTCCATTCGCCCAAACGCTGTCCAAGGTAATAGCCGTTCCAAAATCCACGATTAAATACTTTGCTAAGGCGTTGGTCCCATTCAGTCACTTTCGTGTCTGAAAACGTCCCGTTGAGGCACGATTCGATGGCTTCGTTGTAACAACCTACTACCGTTTTTACGTATTCTGCACCGCGGGCACGTCCTTCAATTTTAAATACCCGCACGCCGGCTTTCAGCATCTCATCTACAAATCCTATCGTTTTAAGGTCTTTAGGCGACATGATATATTCATTATCAACTTCCAGTTCTATTTCCGAATCTTTGTCTTTCACGCTGTATCCACGG
>Ga0302209_10000600_pt1 | contig 16898 bp, 8 predicted proteins | sample II_Fen_E3_1_FD_194574 | JGI IMG/M metagenome (GOLD analysis project Ga0302209, IMG submission 194574) | Peat permafrost microbial communities from Stordalen Mire near Abisko, Sweden - II_Fen_E3_1 | ecosystem: Environmental > Terrestrial > Soil > Wetlands > Permafrost | place: Sweden: Abisko...
CAGATTATTAAAATCAATAATACGAAAATGATAAACAATATCAGCAACGAACTGAATAGCAACACTTGTTGAGAACTGTACTTAGCTAAGTTTTGGTCTAATACGGAATTTAACTGACTGATTCGGTTTTGATGTTGAATAATCTGGTCGGTTTGAAGTTTTAGTACACGGGCATTTGTTTTATCCACAACAGCCGTATAGAGGATATTGTCACGATTGAAAGGTTCTTTATTGAGAATCTTTACTGCAGTTTGAATGGCCTTTTCTCCACCCGTGGGATAAATAAAGGTAGCATCCAAAACACCATTAATCACTTTTTGAATTCCACCTTCTGTTCCCGGAAGTGCATCAATACCCAATATAAGCGGCTTTTTTATGTTGATAAAAAAGGTGGTTGCCTCGTGTGCACCCGTGGCCATTTCGTCATTATGAGCAAAAATCAGATCAATAGGAATTGACTTTTGTAAAGCTGTATTCATCTTATCTTTGGCTTGCTTACGAAGCCAGCCTCCATCTGCCTGGTAAACGACATGAATTCCCGGATATTTATCCATCACTTCCATGAATCCTCTATGCCTTTCGAAATCGGGAGTTGACCCTTTCAACCCTCTTATTTCGGCAATATTCCCTACCCCATTGAGCAAATTGGCGGTATAAATACCCACTTCCTTTCCAATCTGGAAATTATCAGCACCAACAAATGCAGTATATTTTCCGGAACTTATTTTGCGGTCGACAAGCACAACCGGAATACCTTCTTGCAGTGCTTTCTCTATAACAGGTGTAAGTGGAATAGCTTCGTTGGGAGAAACAATAATCAAATCGACTTTATCGGCAATAAAGCTTTCGATATCACGAATTTGTTGTTGGTTGCTATCGTGAGCGGTTCTTATCTTGATTTCAACACCCGGATTAAAAGATGCTTCCCGCTTCATTTCACTATTCATAGTCCGACGCCAGGCATCGTCACTACATTGTGAAACTCCAATAACTTTTGCATGGTTGGACTTTCCATTCGTACAAGATGAAAGTACGACAAGTGCTGCAAATAAAAATAATGTGAAATTCAGTTTCATTGTATTGGTGAATTTGGGTGAAAGGTCAACACTCAATTCGAACTCAAATGTAGTAATTTTTTGCCAGATAAAATGTAGATTCCGGCCAAAGCAATTATTATCCAACGACAAGCCGGTCGAACCAACAAGTTCGACCGGCTTTATAAATAAACGGTTTCTAAGCTTGCTTTTTTACTCTCGACAATAGCGATTCAGGCAATGCAGGCATTGCTCCTTTTTGCGTACAAACGTATGCCGAAACATCAACAGCTATTTGATGAGCATTTGAAATGCTTTGTCCACTTAACAAAGAAGCAACAAAAGCAGCTGTAAAGGAGTCGCCGGCACCTACTGTGTCGACAACAGTAACCAATGGCGTTGGTTTGAACGAAGTCTCGGTTTGCGTGACAACATAACTTCCTTCTGTGCCTTTTGTAAGTACTACCATTTTCAGGTCGCAACTATGCAACAATTGATTGCAAATTTCCAATTCACTTTTTGATTCCCAACCAAAAAGTTGACCAACAATCAGTACTTCGTCATCATTAATTTTCAATATGTTGCAACGATCTAAAGCATGCTCAATCAGTTCCAGCGTATAAAAATGCTGGCGGAGATTGATGTCAAATATTTTAAGAGCAGTTTCGGGAACACAATCCAAAAAGCGATTAATTGTTGCTCTTGAAACACTGTTTCGCTGTGCCAGGGAACCAAAGCAAACGGTTTGTGTTTTACGGGCCAGTACTTCCATTTCGGGCGTAAAAGGGATATTATCCCAAGCCACGTTTTCGCAGATTTCGTACTGTGGAATTCCGTTTCCCGACAATGTAACCTGAACAGTACCAGTTGCAAAAGGAGTTGTTTCGATAAGATATTTCAGCTTCTTATTGCTCAGGCAATTTACGATTTCAGATCCTAATTCATCATTACCTATAGCGCTTGCCGCATATCCTTCAAATCCAAATTGCGATACATGATATGCAAAATTTGCAGGTGCACCACCTAATACTTTCCCGTTAGGAAAAACATCCCATAATATTTCTCCAATGCCTACAATGATATTTTTACCCCCAACCCCTAAAGGGGAGTTGATGCTAGTTTTGTCTTGTTTTATTTCCTGTGTATTTTCCATATAATTCTATTTAAACAACTTTTTATCTGCTCTTTATTCAATTCTGAAGCAATATTTTTCTTACTCCCCTTTAGGGGTTGGGGGTCATAACCCTAATTCTTTTTCAATTTGTTCTAATGATTTTCCTTTCGTTTCGGGAATCCAGAATTTCACAAACACAAAGGCAATGATACTGAATACTCCAAAGATGCCGAAGAGATATTGTAGTCCTAATGCTCCGTGAATAATCGGTGCAAAATAAACTGTCAGGAATGTACACAGCCAACTAACGGCGGTGGAAAACGACATGGCAACACCTTTAATACGGTTTGGATAGATTTCCGAAATAATAACCCACATAACCGGTGCGAACGAAGCTGCAAAAAATGAGATATAAACCAATAATGCAGCCATTACGCCAAATCCGTTTTGTACGGGTTTTGTAAATTCGTAACTTAGGTAAGCCAACGAAATAATCATACCTACAGCTCCCCATAAAAGTAAGGTTTTTCTTCCTTTCTTATCGACTAACCACAAAGCAACTATAGTCATCAAGAAGTTCACCATACCTACAATCATGGCCTGCATTATCGAGTCACTTTTAACCGAGCCGGCAGCCTGAAAAATATCAGGTGCAAACATGATAACCGCATTGATACCGGTAATTTGTTGCAAAGCAGCTATGAGTGTGCCAATTAAAACAATTTTTCCGGTTTTACCTTTAAACAATTCTCCAAAAGACATCTTATCCTTTTTTTGTTCGGCAAGTAAGGTGCGCTCCATTTCAGGAAGTTCTTCATTAACCAATGTAGTACCTCCAATACTGCTCAACACTTTAATGGCTTCCTCTTTGCGACCATGAGCTAATAACCAGCGTGGACTTTCGGGAAATTTGGCCAATAAGAATATCAGATACAGCACTCCGAAAACTGCCGGCACAACCAACATATAACGCCATGCATTTTCGCCAAGTCCGATTAAAAAATAATCGAAAATGTAAGCTAATACGATACCAATGGTAATAGCAAACTGATTAAAGGAAACTAACCGACCACGGTTTTTAGCAGGAGCAATTTCAGAAATATACATAGGAGCTACAACGGATGTTCCTCCAACTGCTAAGCCGGATAATACCCGGAAGATGATTAACATAGTAGACGATTCAGACAATGCACAGCCAAGTGCAGAGATGATATACAGCACAGCCGTGGTTACCATTACTTTTTTGCGTCCATATTTCTCGGTGAAGCTACCCGTGAATAGTGCTCCAATCAGGCAACCGAAAGTCAGAAGTGCGGCAACTGTTCCCAAGCCACTGTCGGTAAGTGAAAACTGACCTTTAATCATGTCCACTGCACCAGAAATTCCAGCCATATTCAGCCCGAAAAGTAATCCTCCGTTGATAGCAACAAAGGTTGTCCAATATAAATACTTGTTATTTGACATTGTATTGATTTATTTAATGTTATGAATTGTGATATTTTCTACTTTTAAATTCCCTTCATTCGAAAAGAGCTGCAAGGTATTCATTGTTTCTGTTGGGAAAAATAAGGTTGTCATAGCAACTTCACCTTCATTAACAAAAATCTCAGCGGATGATTTATCCACCAGCAAACGGACTCGATATGATTCTTTTACCATTAATGGAGCTGTACTTCCAGATTTGAATTTTGCATTGAAATCAATTTTGCCACTTCTTTCTCTGTCTATAGTTAGTTTCCCTGCGTTTAAATTAAATGTAAATTTCAAATTTTCCGCTTTGGAATTTTTCAATTCAAAACCAAAATTTTTAGCATTATGAGGTTTCAGTGTCATTTCAATTTCGTACGCACCTTTATTTTGAGGCAGCAATTCGTATATAGAAAATTCCTTTACAATTAGTTGATTTGGAATTGTTTTACTTGTTCCTCTTAAAGAATTAACCTCTTTTACAGGGAATCCTTTTAAAATCATATGTTCGCCATTACCAGACAAAGTCAATTGGCGGGGGATAGTAGTAGCACTTCGGAAATTTAATGTCGGTAATTGTTCTGCATAATCCCAATTGCTCATCCAACCCATAAAAATCCGGCGACCGTCTTTCGAAGGAATATTTGAAAATGTAACACCCGCATAATTATCCCGACCATAATCAAGCCAAAGCGGATAAGGTAGTGAATCAGCATTAAATGTTTTCCCATCAAAATTTCCTATAAAATATTGAGTAGCTGAGCCTCCATTTGGCGCTCCCGGATTCATACTAACAAGTAATACCCATTTCGTCTTACCCTGATAAGTCAACGGAAATAAGTCCGGGCATTCCCATACTCCGGCATGAGAGCCAAGTCCTTGACCAAATTCACTTAGTTTTTTCCACTCTTTCAGATTTGACGAGCCATAGAAAGTAACGGTTTGTTTAGTTGCCAATGCCATAATCCATTGTTTGGATACTTCATTCCACGATACTTTCGGGTCACGAAAATCGGAAACTCCCTGGTTTGGCAAAACCGGATTATGACCATATTTAGTAAAAGTGCGTCCTTTATCAGTACTATATGCCAGCGATTGCGATTGAACTTTTCCGGCACTTGTGTAAATGGCCACCATTGCATTTTTGCCAAATCCGGCAGTATTATTTACATCAATAACAATGCTTCCTGAGAATATTGCACCAAGACTATCAGGTGCAATGGCAGTTTTCAAATATGTCCAGGAAACCAAATCAGTACTTACCGCATGCCCCCAATGTATATTTCCCCACATGGAACCGTACGGATTATACTGATAAAAAATATGATATTGCCCATCAAGATAAACCATGCCATTGGGGTCGTTCATCCAACCATGTTCGGGGCTGTAGTGAAATAGAGGACGATGAATTTCATTGTATTCGAAATCAAAATTATCTGATTGTTTAATCTCATTAATTCCTAAAACGACTTCTTTCAATCCTATAAATTCTAAATCTATTTTTTCCCCTCTGCATTTCTTTACGTCAATCGGCACCCAATAATCAATTTTATTTATTGCTAAATGAACATCGTAAACTTGCTGATTGGCTGAATCCAACGGACAAACTTTAATTTTCAATGAGGGAGCTTTTTCTTCTATTGGGAGTAGAATATACGATGAGTTAATTTGATAATTTACGATTAAATTATCTCCTATTATCTTCTTATGAGAGCTGCAACTTATACTTATGAATAAAAGTGCAATGGACAGAGTATAGAGTGTGTTCTTCATATAATTGGAATACATAGGTTAACTATTCACGATGCAAAAATAAAACTAAAAAGATACTTCCTTTGTCAATTTTGTTTCATCATGATGTAATTTTGATACAAAGAGCGATGTAATCCATATAAATATCCAGGTTGACGTCAACTACATTAAGTATGTTTTAGTCAAATTTTTATTCGTTTTCAGATAACGATTAGACAGCTAATCGTTATCTGAAAATCACCCAAATACATACGTTTTAATAAATAGACTTCAATTTCCACACCTTACATTCTTTTACATAAACATTACCTTCTTCACTGAATATTGTAAGTTTATTGTACGGTTTGGTAGGGAAAAATATGTTAGTCATTACAGCCTTTCCATGTTGCCCAAATAACTCAACCGACGTTTCATCTACCCACAAATGCAGCTCTACTTTTCCATTCTCCAATTCACAAGGGACATAAGTTATTTCGGGAAATTCGGAGGCAAAATTAGTAACGCCAGATTTGCGACGGTCTACAAATAATTGCTTCTTAATTTTATCATAGCCAATGTTTATTTCTTCAAGCAAATCGTTGCTTAGCTTCAATCCAAATACTTTGCCTGATTTTGCATCAACAGCAAACGTAAGCGCAATTTCTATCGGGCTTTTAGCCAATGAACCTGAGTTTGATATATCTTTTACTCCGTTCAAAGTAAATGGTTTCAGTTTCGATAAGCCATTTCTCAGTGATTCAACTTCTTTTGCAGGAAAACTAATCAGCTTGGCACCTTTTGCATCAGGAATAAGTGTTAGTTCGCGTGGAAGCGTTGTTGAGCTACGCCATGTTGTGGTTGGAACTCTATCGGCATATTGCCAGTTGCTCATCCAGCCAATAAATAATCTGCGACCATCTGCTTTCGGCACATTCGACCAGGTTACACCGGCATAATTATCTTTGCCATAATCTACCCAACGAGCTTCTTTTGATGCATAATCGTTGTGGAAAACCTTTCCATCAAAATCGCCAATAAAATATTGAGTAGCCGAGCCACCAAAAGGAGCACCAGGATTGATACTTACAGTCATAACCCATTTCACTTTATCAGTTCCTTTTACTTTCAGCGAAAATAAATCAGGACATTCCCAGTTAGCACCATGCTTCCCGACTTCTTTTCCAAATTCACTCTGCTTGGTCCAGTTTTTCAAATCAGGAGATGAAAATATCGTTACACAGTCATAGGTTGCCAAAGCCATAACCCAGCTTTTGGTTGGTTCATGCCAAAATACTTTCGGATCACGGAAGTCTCGTTGACCTGGATTTTTCAACACCGGATTGCCGGCATATTTCTCCCATGTACGACCATTATCATTGCTGTATGCAATAGCCTGATACTGAAAATCGTTGCGTCCCGCTCTTTCACCGTTCATATTGTGGTAGGTGTAGATAGCTACCAACGGTGCTTTCCCATCTTTCCCAAAACCGGTTGTATTGTTTTTATCCACCACAGCACTACCAGAGAAAATATACCCAAAGGTGTCCGGGTAAAGGGCTATTGGCAAATGCTCCCAATGAATTAAATCTTTACTTACAGCATGTCCCCAATGCATTGGACCCCAAACCGTTTTATCAGGGTAATATTGATAGCAAAGATGATATTCGCCATTAACGAAGACCATGCCGTTGGGATCATTCATCCAACCCGACTTAGGCGTAAAATGGATTTGTGGACGATATTTTTCGGTGTTTGGGGCGTTCTGAGCATAAGAATAAACCGCAAACGCCAGAATAATCAGACTTAGAATTTGTTTTTTCATGATATTATATTTTTATATTTATTGTTATAGCGATTTTGTAAAAATTATAAGGACTATTGCCAAATGGATTTCAATTTCCATGCTTTAAAATTCATTGTAGTACCTTCATTTTCGGCAAAAGTTTCAATTCCGGTTTGAGTTTCTCCCGGATAAGTCAGCAATGTAAATACTTCTTTCCCATCATTGGTAAAAAGCTCAATGCTTGATTTATCGACATAAATAGGAAATCAAACTAATCCTTTTTCTTCCAAATACACTCCAGACTTTTTACTGTCAATTCATTGACTTTAATCATTCCATTTTCAGTAAATAATGATATCCTATTGAATTTAGAATCAGTTAAATAATTATCTGTCATTATTTGTTTTCCATCTGTTGTAAAAAGCTCTATCGATGAATCATCAATAATCATTTTAATAACCATAGTAGAATCGGAGTTATATGACGGCATAACATCCATTCCTTTAAATTGAGAATTTTCTTTTACAACTAAAAAGTTTGTTCTATCAATATAATACCACTCTTTAAATGCATCATAACCAATAATTAGTTTTTCTGCTTTATCATTTTCGAACTGGACTCCATATTTAGCAGGAAAAATCAAAGAAGTTTTTTCTGAAGTTTTAAATTTTATGGTTACGATAGATGGCGTTAACGGCATTTTGATTTTATTTGTTATATCAAGATTTTCGGTAACATCAAAATCTTTTAATGTTGTGCTTTTACCTTCCAATGTTTTTATGGATTGAATTGGTTGAGAAGACAATATCTTTTCTCCTGAATATTGATCTAACGACAATGTTCTGGGAATAATAAAACTACCCCAAAAAGGCTTCATACCACCAATTAGAGTATAATCAATATTATTTTTCCAGCCTATAACTGTTGGATTAGCATTAGCAGGCAAACCATCACAAACCACATTGTAAATATTATCTTTTCCATAATCAAGCCAATGTGACTTCGTTGAAATTGGTGCAGAAAAACTTTTTCCATCGAAAGTTCCAATAAAATATTGGATAGAAGAACCATCTCTGGGATTTACAAATTCCTGATCAACTAACATTACCCAATCATTACCATTATTTATCGGAAAAAGGGTTGCTTTAAGCCAAATATTGGCAGTATACTGTAGTTCTTTATTTATTGAACTTTCAAACTTCCATTTCTTTAAATCAAGCGAGGAGAATATCTTTACAACCTGGTCGTCAACTATAGACATAATCCATTTAGCATGAATCTTATCCCAAAAAACTGAAGGATTGAAGTTGTTCTTAATTTTTATCGGGAATTCGACCTTATCATCACTTTCTGTCCATGTTTTACCTTGATTATCACTGTAGGATAATTTGAAATAACAATTGTTATTTTCTTCATTTTTGTCAGGGTCAACGACTAATATAGCTGCGAAAATCGTTTGAGAACCAGTTTTTTTTGAATAGAGAACTACTGTTCTGTTTAAAATATTCAGATCCTTCTTGCCGAAAGTTATCTGCCGAGCTGATTGCCAATGAATCAAATCTTTGCTAGTAGTGACATAAGTGGGACAAATTTCTTTTTTATCCAACTTAAATTCTTTATAAAATAATGAGTAGGTGCCGTTTTGAAGAATTAATGAAACCGGAGCTCCAACATTATGATTTGGTGATGAGTAATGAATCTTAGGATAACTTTGCGAAGATTCACTTGCTGTTTCATTGCCTGATTTTTTACAGCTAATGAAAACCAGAAATGCTAATAGGATATAAATTGATTGTTTCATAAATTTAAGAAATAAAGAATTATTGATTTTTCGGGTTAACTTTACCTTAATAAGCTTTTATTTAATCCACTCAGACTAAAGTCTGTGATTTGAGGAAGCAATTTACCTCCTTCAATACGAATAAAATTATACTGATAAGTAGGGAAAAATAAAGTCGTCATCACGCCCTCACCATTATTCCAGAAAAGTTCTATCGATGTTTTATCTACTAGCATACGAACATCCAACTTATTATCTGCTCCAATCGTAAATGATTGATAAATACTGCTGTTTGCAAACACATTATTGAAGTTCACTACTCCGGATCTACTTCTGTCAATTGTTACATTTCCATATTTTTTATCAAAAATAATACTCATTCGCTCAGCAATACTACCTGTCGTTAGTTTTAACGTGTCTAATTGAGTGAAATCTGCCTTGAAGCTTAATTGGTAACTTCCGGTCTTTACAATATCATTATTTGTTAGCTCCAAAGCATTTAACTTCTGAGTAGGTATAGTTACAGTTTTATTGATATAACTACTTAATTCGGTTACCGGATTAAACCTTAAAACAAAATTTGACCCTTTTTGCACTAAAGTTATTGCTCTGGGAACTGTATTAGTGCTACGCCATGAAGTAGTAGGCACTTGACCTGCATAATTCCAATTACTCATCCAACCAATCATGATTCGTCTTCCATCAATTGACGGAATATTACTATAAGTTACGCCTGCGTAATTGTCACTACCGAAATCTATCCAGGAAGATGTATTTGAGTCTGCTGTAAACTTATTTCCATCAAAGTTACCAATAAAATACTGTGTTGCCGAACCTCCGTTCGGACCTCCGGGATTAATGCTCACAAACAGCACCCATTTCTTTAAATTAGTTCCTTCAACTGGCAATTGAAATAAATCCGGACATTCCCAAACACCTCCATGGGCACCAATTCCTTCTCCAAAATAACTTTCGAATGTCCAGTTTTTTAAATCCGGGGAAGAATAAAAACTTATTTTATTTCCAGTGGCCAGAGCCATAAGCCATTTATTTTGTTCAGGCAACCAGGATACTTTAGGATCTCTAAAATCAGGGATGCCAGGATTGGGCAGCACAGGATTATTTGCATATTTTGTCCATGTACGCCCTTTATCAATGCTATAAGCTATACATTGAGATTGTTGTGCACCAGCACTGGTGTATATTGCCACGATTGGGTCTTCACCTCCAGCCCTAAAACCACTTGTATTTGAAGCATCAACCACTGCACTTCCTGAGAAAATTGTTCCTAAGTTATCCGGCGACAAGGCAATGGGTAAATCTTGCCAATTAAATAAATCTGTACTTACAGCATGCCCCCAATTCATCGGACCCCAGGTATTTCCATTTGGATTATACTGATAAAATAAATGATACTCACCTTTGTAATATACCAATCCATTGGGATCGTTCATCCAATGTAAAGCAGGTGTAAAATGATAGTTAGGTCTGTAGTCTGTTTCACCTAAAACAATTAACGTATTATCAGTTGAAATTAAATTTTCGACAACACTATCTTTTTTACACGAAGTGAAAATACATAAAGAAATGAGAATGAAAAGTGTGACAAAATTATTTATTTGTTTTTTCATATTTTAGAATTTGTGTAAATCAAGAGTAAAAAGAGATTTCTTATTTATATAACATCCAAAAGTAGATACATTGATTGATTTACAATATCAATTTTGATACATTCTCATACTTTTTTGATACATTATTGACTATTCAGTTTTACATTGCGCTGAAACAAACATTGGTTAATGACTAATTTAATCCGACTGATTTAACAAGTCGGATATTTAGCACTAAATTTAATAAACAAAGGCGTTCAAAAAAAATCTTCCGGGGAAAATCCCCGGAAGATTAAAAAAACTACCTATTAGCAAAAAACCAACCTTTTAATAAAAGTCAACTTATCTTGTTTTTAAATAATCAATTGCATTTTGATAAAGTCGTTGAACATTAGCTTGATATGGATTTACACTATCATTCACTTTCCATTCAACTCCACCAATACCAATCGAAATCGAACTTCCTTGGAAATCTCCTTTTGGTTGTAATTCAAAAATACCAACCATACTATAATCTCCACCATCCCATTGACCAAGCCATACAGCATTGTTATCATTAATGAAGTTTGTATAGATATCTTCACTATTCATATTGGATATATTATAGTATCCAGCTGGGAATAATACGAAATTATGATTTTCTTTCCATCCATTGCCTATAATTGGAATCAGAACTCTGCTATTAGTATTTACAAATGTAAAACCTTTGTATAAAGGATGTCCGCTTTGGTCATGCTTCAATCCGATATTAACACCTATATTCCATACATCAGGATTTACGCCACCGGCTCCTTTATCAATACCTTTAGTATAATTAATTGTCATACGACCAATACTCCACAAGTATTGAATAGCATAAGTGCTTAGTAACAAACCTCCACCATTTTTATGGTAGGTTGTCAATGCAGACAAAACCGTAGGATCTAACGAGATTGCAGGAAGATCTGAACTTCCATTATCAATATCATAATTCCACCAAAGTACCCGGTATTTACTCAAATCAAATCCATTTTTGATCATATTAAATGAAATGTATCGAGCTTTAGGATAAGTACTAAAGAACCACTTGGCTGCAGCAATTTCGTCGTCATCTGCAGTAGTAACCATAGCTGTTGAATCAGCCGCATCGCCAATATAAGCTAAATAGGTAGCACCAACCTTTAAATCAAGGTGTATATTCTGCGAAACCTGATTACGGCTATTGGTAGTGTACAAGGCAAAATGATACATTCCAAGGTCTGCGTTTGCAATAGTGTAACTTGTTGCAGTTGCATTAATGTTTATACTTTGAGTAACATTCTTTTGATCTACATACTTAAGTACAATTCCGGTAACTGCAGAATCGGGAGCGGCCCAGGAGAATACCACGTTATTATCAACCTGCGTAACAGCAGCACTATTCACCGGTGATGCACCTGCACGAACAAATTTAACCGTCTGACCCAAAGATGTGTTCCCTTTAGTGTCTGATGTTTTAACAGTAAACACATACGGTTTATTTACTTCAACAATACCATACGTATAAGAAGTAGCATTCATCTTAAGTGTAATAGGTGTTCCCGTTGCATTAGGAATTACTACCACACCCAATGAATCTACACCTGCAGGCAATGTCCAGGTTAGTTTAACGCTATCGCCTGTTAGTGTATATTGCAAATTACTCACAGCGGCTAATTTAGCATTAGCTCCACTAAAATCTCTGACGTAATCACAACTTGCAACCAAAAAAGGTAATACAAGTGATAATATGTATATTTTTATATGCTTTTTCATATTTCTTTTTTTTATTAGTGGTGAATCTTATTAATATCCTGCATTCTGAACATACACACCTTTACTAAATCTCATTTGATTATCTGGAATTGGCAAATATTCATCACGATTTTTTGTGAATAATCCATTTTTCAAATATGCAATTTTAGATTTTTCTGATGCAAAATAGGCATTCATATATGTATCAGCAATACCCCATCTAACTAAGTCAAAGAAGCGATTTCCTTCCATGGCTAATTCAAGTCTTCTTTCCCAACGCAAAGCTTTACGAGCATAATCCTGAGTCCAACCAGCTGTACCATATGTACCAACTTTAAAACTTGATTCGAAAGAATTATCAGCCATTTTTAAATGTGCAGTACTATTTCCAGCTCTTGTACGTATTTGATTAATTATCAGACGAGCTGCATCAAGATTAGCGGCACCACCTAATTCAATCAAAGCTTCAGCTTTCATAAGCAATACATCTCCAAAACGAAGAATCATTCTGTTTTTGGTATTGCCGTAGAATGGACCAACTTGAGTGTAACATGTTTTACAAACATTTTCTTTTAATGAGGCATAAACACCATAAACATCAGGCGTACGATTCCAACTTGCCTGATAAAGTGTAGTCGGGTCATATTTCCATGGGTGACCAGGTATTGCAATAGTGTGATTCAAACGTGGATCTACTTTATCAGCACTCAAATCAAGAGGAGCTGCATCATAAGTGTCAAATAATGGCAATCCGGTTGAAGGATCTGTTTTGAACGCATTAGCCAGGTTCTTACTTGGTTTGTGGAAATCACAACATCCAATTCCCATTGGAGTTGCCAATACATCTCCAAAATTTAAACGACCAAAAGTTGTACCATCACCTTTATTAGAAAACTGCACCGCAAAAAGAGATTCTTTACCATTTTCTGTTGCTCCGGGAGTGAAAAGATCAGCATAATCATCAACTAAACCATAAGTTGAAGGAATAGTATTGATAAGATCTACAACCTGTTGAAGTTTTGTTGTATTAATACCTGTAACATTATTTTTCTCATCTTGCTCATAAGCTTGGTACAATCTTGTTTTAGCCAAATATGCCGTTGCAGCAGCCTTATTTGCTCTACCAATTTCTGTTTGAATTGCAGGAAGATTGTCAACACCAAATTGAAAATCGGCAGCAATTTTATCCCATAATTGATCATTTGTCAATGCCCTGTTCGAAATAGTTGGATAGTCGGCAATAGCAACAGTTTCATCAATAAAAGGCACATATTTCCAAATAATTTTCAACTGAAAGTAATAATGAGCACGTATAAAACGTGCTTCGGCCTGTCTCGTTGCTTTTAATGGAAACTCAGTATCAGTTAACGTATTCAAAAGTTTCAAAGTTGAATTTGCGCGTGAAATACCAACATAATACTCAAACCACAATCCATCTAATTCGCCAAAGTCTGATTTGACGCTCTTGAATATCTCCATAAAATAGAAGTCTTGAATGTCACCTTCATCGCGACCTCCTTTATAAGCATCTCCTGAACGTACATTTCCATAAGGCCAAAGGCTAAATGGTTTGTCGTAATGATCGTTACCAAGACTGGCATATGCCGCAGTTAAATTATTATCAACTTTGTCGGGGCTAGAAACCTGAGTATCACTCAGCACTGCTTTTGGAGCTACATCCAAAAAATCGCTACATGAAAATAGCGTAGCTATAGCAAATAAATATATTAATTTTTTCATTTTATTATGTTTAATATCGATTAATAATATTAGAATGAAACATTCAAACCTGCAGTAAGAGTCGTTGGAATCGGGTATCCATAAGCAGGACTTTCAGGATCAATTCCGGTAAATGACTTACTCTTGATAGTAAGAAGATTTTGTCCGCTAACATATACGTGCAAATTGGTTATATTCAATTTTTTAGTTATGTTTTTAGGAATTGTATAACCTAACTGCAGATTTCTCAATTTCGTGTAAGCTCCATTTTCAACGAAGTAAGTCGAAAATCTACCCTCACCGTTAGCGTCACTACTTGTAAGTGCCGGAATTGTTGAAGATGTGTTGGTTGGAGACCATGCACCTAATAAGCGGGTTCCTTTGTTTGAATTATTTTCGCGAACTGACCAAAAATCCGTACTATATTTCACTACATTTTCAACATCCATATTGCCTACTCCCTGGAAGAATACTATTAAATCGAAGCCTTTGTATTCAAAGTTAAAGTTCAATCCATAGGTAAATGCGGGAACAGGATTTAAAATCCATGTTTGATCCTTTGTATCGACAACTCCATCACCGTTCAAATCTTTATAACGGATTCTACCTAATCCTTTTCCAACTTGCGTTGCAGAATTAGCTACTTGTTCCTGAGTAGTGAATAAACCATCGGCTACATAACCATATCTTGAACCCCAAGCGTGACCTAAGATATTATCTCCTAAACCATTTCCACCATAAGTATTTACAACTGCATCCGGCAATTGAGTAATCTTATTTCTATAAGTTCCGACATTACCAGTAACATCAAATTTTAAATCAGAACCGATTTTACCACGATAACCCAATATCATTTCGAAACCTGTATTTCGCATACTAGCACCATTCAACCATTGACTACCACCATCTCCAACTACAGCTATATAAGCCGGTTGTACAAGAATGTCTTTGGTGTCTTTAATGAAATAATCAACAGAACCATACAATTGTTGGTCAAAGAATCCAAAATCTAACCCAAAATTACTTTGAGTAGTTGTTTCCCATTTTAAGTTATCATTGCCTGATTGTGTTTTAAGATAACCTGAAGGGAGCGTTCCGGATTTAATACCTGAAAGAGAATATGCTGTACTATTTGGCGTATTCCATGTTACATCGGTAGTGTTGTTATAGTTAGTCGTGTAAAGTGTTTGAGTTGCATTATTAGCAATTTCCTGGTTACCTGTTTGTCCCCAACCCAATCTTAATTTAAGGTCTGAAACAGCAGGAACATTATCTTTCAAAAATGATTCTTGATTAATTCTCCAACCTAACGAAAACGCAGGGAAAGTTGCATATTTATTATTCTTACCAAAACGAGAAGAACCATCATAACGCAATGTAGCTGATGCCAGATACTTTTCTGCATATACGTAGTTTACTTTTCCGAAATAAGATAACAATTTATTTGAAGAAGCCGATCCACCGTTACCTTTAGCACCGGTACCTGCATCTAAATACATATAAGTTGGATCCTGAACTTCAAAATTCTGACCAGTAGCATAAAAGCTTTCATCTCCATGATAAATACTTTCAGTTCCTACTAATGCATCAAATGCATGATTTCCCTTTTTAAAGTCATAGCTTAATGTATTACTCCAAATCCAGTTTGAGGATGAACCTTGATAATTAGTAACAGTATTTATATTATTACTTAAATATCCTGATTGATATGTATATTGCATATTTCTATAATTAGTCGCAATATAATCCACGCCTAAATTTGATTTCAAATGCAAATGATTTATAATCTGTAAATCAGCAAAAAGGTTACCAAAGACTCTTAAATTGATAGTGTTATTTTGCTTGTTATCCTCAAGAAGTCTTACCGGATTTTGACGGTCATTCATACCACCTACAGGACCACCCCAACCAATTCCATCAACTGTATGAATAGGTATAATAGGCAATGCTTGTAATGCAGGATCCAGGACATTGTTATCAACCTGAGATGATCTACTTAATGCTAAATTTTCTCCAACAAGCAATTTGTTGTTTAATAATTTATAATCATTATTAAGACGAGCAGTAAGACGTTCAAAATTAGTAGTTTTAATGATACCATCGTTTTTGGTATAATCAACAGAGACCAATGAATGTCCTTTTTCAGAGCCATTAGATAAAGTAACATCATAGTTTCTGGAAACACCAACTTGCGACACAGCTTTAAACCAATCCGTATCAGCCGTTTTCAATGTTTTATCAGCATTCAGATAGTCTGGTAAAATAATTTTATTTAAAGTAGGAACGCCATTGGCATCTTTAGCCCAATCAAATTGATATGAAATTGAATTGGCATTTGGATCAAGACCATCGTTTACTTTAGCTTGCCAAAATGCCTGACCATATTGCTGAGCATTTAATACATTTAATTTAGAACTGTAAAATGAATAACTGGTTCTTGCATTTGCAGAAATCTGTAATACTCCATCTTTACCTTTCTTAGTAGTAATAATGATAACCCCATTAGCAGCTCTCGAACCATAGATTGTTGAAGACGACGCATCTTTCAACACCTGAATGGATTCAATATCATTTGGGTTCAATTGATTAATTCCTTCTTTTGTAGGTACACCATCAATAATGTATAATGGATCATTATTACCTATTGTACCAATACCTCTTAAGCGCACTGTAGTTCCAGCTCCACTTGGAGAACCATCACCAGTAACTATCATACCAGCTACTTTACCTTGTAAAGATTGCATAGCATTTGAGTTATTGTTTTTCTTCATGTCATTAACATCAACAACTGTTACTGCACCGGTCAAATCGGCTTTCTTTTGAGTTGAGTAACCTGTTACCACAACTTCGTCCATTACTTTTGAGTCAGGAGATAAAACCAAATTAAGAACCGGATTAGCACCGACTT
>Ga0302209_10000606_pt1 | contig 16806 bp, 17 predicted proteins | sample II_Fen_E3_1_FD_194574 | JGI IMG/M metagenome (GOLD analysis project Ga0302209, IMG submission 194574) | Peat permafrost microbial communities from Stordalen Mire near Abisko, Sweden - II_Fen_E3_1 | ecosystem: Environmental > Terrestrial > Soil > Wetlands > Permafrost | place: Sweden: Abisko...
ATTCTCTTAAACAGAAAACCACAATTTACCACCAGATTACTCTCCCTGGCTATACAGATACCATATCTGTATGTACAAGAAACAGTGTTGCGGATATTACATTTTACGATTTTAATAGTTTTATTCGCAGAATCGGGTATGGATCGTACAAGCAATTCCCTTTCATCTTTACTGAAAAAGTCAGACAGCAACAGATGGAGCAAAGAGCTTTGCTTATAAAACATCTTAATCAGGGTGCTGACCTGCCGCAGCAACCGCTGCACCCTGACTGGATGATTCTGATAATCCTGGTTGCTGCCTTATTATATTCTTTAGTTCTAAAAACATCGCACAATCTGTCAAATGGTTTTGTCAGATTCTTTTTGTTCAGGGGAATCAATGATACGGTTTCGCGTGATATAGGAGGACTATTTCATTGGCAGTCAACTATTCTGAATCTTATATCATTTCTCATAATAGGGCTGTTTGGATATTGTGCAGTTTCATTTTATGAATTAATCCCCACGGGTTTTAAGGGTATAATTATCTGGTTAATAGTTTTGGGAATAATCAGTTCAGCTGTTACATTACGACACATTACCTGCATAATAACCGGTGCCACAAGCGGGGAGCAGGAGGTATTTCAGAAATACCTTCTCAGCATTTATCAGTCTTACAGGTTTGGAGCTCTATTCCTATTTGTGATTACGATCCTGATGTCTTATACCAGAATTCTTCCGGTCAGGGATTTCGTTGAAGCAGGAATAATTGTATTAGGATTTATGTATCTGGTAAGGGTAATAAGGCTATTGATAATTTTTCTAAACAGGAATATTTCAATATTCTATTTGATTTTATACCTTTGTGCGCTGGAAATTCTGCCTGTTTTGATAGTAGTAAAATATTTTACAGGTCTTGTTTAGATTGGCTTGGGTTACTTTGAGAGTTGAACTTAAACTTTAAAGAGTTGAAAATAAAGAAGATTTTAGTATCGCAGCCAGAACCCCTTAATCCGAAATCTCCATATTTCGAACTGGCAAGAAAGTATAATCTAAAAGTTGATTTTAAGCCGTTTAATCAGGTTGAAGGTGTATCGTCAAAAGATTTCCGACAGCAAAAAATCAATATACTTGACTTTACGGCGGTTATCTTTACGAGTAAAACCGGGATTGATCACTTCTTCCGGATATGTAATGAGCTGAGGACAGTGGTGCCTGATACTATGAAATATTTCTGCATTACAGAGAATGTTGCATTTTATCTGCAGAAATATATTGTCTACAGAAAACGCAAAATATTTCATGGTAAAGCCAAGTTTCAGGATCTGATTGATGTAATAATCAAACACAGGGAAGATAATTTCTTTGTCCCTCTTTCAGTACCTCATAATGCTGAAATCCCTGAATCACTCGATAAAAACAGTATCAGGTATACAATCGGAACTCTTTATAAAACCATAAGCACAGATTTTTCAAATTTAAAAGAGTTCGATTACGATATCCTTGTTTTTTACAGCCCTTCCGGAATAAAATCGTTGAAAGAAAATTTCCCCGGATTTGTTCAGGGTGATATTAAAATTGCCGCGTTCGGACCTACAACTGCCTGTGCTGTTGAAAACGAAGGACTGAGGCTCGATATTAATGCCCCGAATCCCAAAGCCCCTTCAATGACTATGGCTCTTGACGATTTTCTTAAAGAATACAATAAAAATTTAAGGTAGTTTTCACCATACCGACCTACCCGGAAGCTCTTAAAAGTCATTAGGTAAGGCTTTAAGGATAAGTTGTTTTTTATGAATATCATCAGGGAGACCTTTAAGAAGTCAGAAAGACTCTGCAGCAGAAAAATCATCGGTACGCTGTTTGAAAACGGGAACATTTTCTATAATTCTCTTTTTAAAGTGGTCTGGGATAAATGCCACGATTCTATACCCGGTCCGGCACAGGTAGCTTTCAGTGTCTCAAAAAGAGGTTTCAGACTGGCAGTTACCAGAAACCTGGTAAAGAGAAGGCTGAGAGAAGCATACAGGAAAAATAAAATCCCTCTTTATGATCATCTTATATCTCAAAACATTCAGCTTGTTTTTGTTGTTATTATTAAAGGGAATGCTGTTCCTGATTATGCGACTATCGAAAAAGGAATGAAAGATGTGATAAACAAGCTTATAGTTCTCACCTGTCGGAAATCTCAAGCCGGAAATCCTGGTACTGAGATTACTTCTTTTTAAAGCCGGAAGGGAGATATTACTTACGGTTTTCATTTTCGGACTACAGACTTCAAACTGATTAGAATCAAAATATGTTAAAATTGTCTTAATTGTTTCTTTATCAAAACGCTTCCCGATTTTTCTTGTTAATTTCGCCGTTCTTAATTTAGCACTGTTGGTTATGAAAAAGATAGGTTCAATCAGAATAATAATTGTTGTTTCCCTGTTGCTGATTGCAGGAATAAGTACCGGTTTCCTGGTCAATCAGGAAAGCAGGGATTTCAGAATTGCTAAAAATCTTGATATATTCTTCTCCCTCTTCAGGGAGCTGAACACTTTCTATGTAGATGAGATTGATCCTGATAAAGTGATTAAAGCTGGTATAGACAATATGCTTAAAACACTTGATCCTTATACTGTTTACTTTCCCGAATCGGAAGCTGATGAATTCGCTATTCTGACTACCGGAAAATATGGAGGAATCGGATCCCTTGTAAGACCTTCGGGTGATTATGTCGTTATAAGTGAGGTTTATAAGGGATTCCCTGCTGATAAGGCCGGGATAAAGCCCGGAGATATATTAAAAAAAGTCGATGGCCTCACTCTCAAAGGCATTGCTACCGATAAAGTAAGTGAAAAACTTAAAGGGAATCCGGGAACCGAGATCAATGTTACAATTGAAAGAAACGGAAAGGATAGTGATTATTCTCTTAAACGCGAGAAGATAAGTATGCCGCCGGTCCCATATTACGGTATGATCGATTCAAAAACCGGGTATATACGTTTTACCAATTTCACTCAAAACTGTATTGATGACGTAAAAAGTGCCCTTAATGACTTAAAAAGCAAGAATGCTCAACAAATCATTCTCGACCTTCGGGGAAATCCCGGAGGATTACTTACAGAAGCGGTTGAAATTGTAAATCTTTTTGTTCCGGAGGGAAATGAGGTTGTATCTACAAAGGGTAAAGTTAAACAGTTTGATGAAGACTTTAAAACTACCCGACAACCTGTTGACGAGAAAATGCCACTCGCAATAATAATCAACAGAGGTTCTGCCTCGGCTTCGGAGATTGTTGCCGGAGCTATTCAGGATCTTGACAGGGGCGTAATTATCGGACAGAGATCATACGGAAAGGGGCTGGTTCAGATAACACGGCCTTTAAGTTATAATACTCAGCTTAAAGTTACTACAGCGAAATATTACATACCAAGCGGAAGGTGTATCCAGGCCCGCGATTTCTTACACCCGAATGAAGACGGAAGCGTTGGAATTATTCCTGATTCACTTATATCTGAATTTAAAACCAGGAACGGCAGAATTGTAAAGGACGGCGGCGGAATTGCTCCTGATATTGAAGAATTACCTGATCCATTGAGCCAGATATCCTCTGAACTTTTCCAAAGGAATTACATTTTCGATTATGCCACTAATTACTACTGGGCTCATCCTGATATCAAATCTCCGGAAGAATTCAAATTCACAGATCAGGACTACAGCGACTTTAAAACATTTCTTGTGAATCGGAAGTTCAGTTACAAGACAAGTACCGAAGAGTCTCTTAATGAACTCATAACCAACGCAAAGAAAGAAAAATACTATGATATTCATAAAGATCTTTTTAATGACCTTGAGAAGGACATTGCCCATAGTCTTGACCAGGATCTTAAAATATTCAAGGATGAAATAACGGATCTGATTGAAGATGAAATTATGAGTCGGTATTTCTATGAGAATGGTGCAATAGCATACACTATAAAAAATGATGATCAGGTTCTCAAAGCGCGGGACATCTTAAATAATAAAGAAGAATATAGTTCAATTCTAAAAGGAACAGCAGGGTCCATCCTTGTTACCAGGAAAGCTGATCAGAATATGATAAAATCTGAGAATCAGCAAGTCAGAAAGGTTATGCAGCCTCTTTAAAGTTGATGAATTTTCTTACTTCCACAAATGCGAGTTATCCTCAAAGATCTCTTTTTTCCATACCGGAAGATTCTCTTTAATGAGTTCAACTGTTTTACTACATGCCAGAATTGCCTGATGCCGGTGACCTGCAGATACAAAAACCAAAAGTGATATTTCCCCTGCATTGACAACACCGGTTGAATGAACTATGTCAACTGATTTTACATCACTGAACTCCGACAAGATTATGTTTTTAATTTTTTCAGCTTCAAGATCAATCAGCTCTGCATAAGCTGAATACTCAATAGCTCTGACTTTTTTACCGGTGATTTCATCTGCCCTGACCTGTCCAAGGAAAATCATGTGGCCCCCTGAATCGGTCTTCCCTGAAGCCGTCTTTATAAGATTCAGCAGTATGTCACCTGATACCGGACCATCTGTTAAGTACTTTATTTCCACGATGCACTAAATTAATTAAAGGATATCTCAACCGCCTGCAAAAGGAGGCATTAATGCAACTTCATCGCCTGATTTAAGCACTAAATCATTGTCGGTTATCTCACTGTTGACTGATATTCGAAAATTGTAATGCACAATTTCCGGAAAGTCATCAAAGATCCTGAGTTTGAGATCTCCCAATGATTTTACATCACGATAGTGTTTAAAACTTGTCCCGCAAACCTCTGCCAGAACACCGAAAAATAATACTTTTACCTCCATAAGAATATTTTTATCCACAACCTTTTCCCCCCCTTCCTTGGCTCCCTCGATTTAAAGAATGTCAAGTGCGGCCAGGGGCATTCCTTCAATGCGCTTCAAACCAATTGTTTCCTGTTCCCCAGTCAACTTTTAAGGGAATGTCCAGTTTAACGGCATTTGACATTTCATAAAGTACCATCTCTTTCAGCTTTTCAAGTTCAGAGGATACAACTTCAAATATAAGTTCGTCATGTACCTGAAGAATCATTTTTGAATAGAACTTTTCTGATTTCATCCTGTCATATATCCTGATCATGGCAATCTTAATGATATCAGCAGCACTCCCCTGGATAGGTGCGTTAATTGCGTTTCTCTCGGCATTTCCTCTCACCACCTGGTTGTGTGAATGAATGTCAGGCAAATATCTTTTGCGCCCGAACATAGTAGTTACATAACCCATATCCCTGGCCTTCTTAATGCTCTCATCCATATAAATTTTAACACCCGGGTAAGAATTGAAATAGCCGTCAATAAGATCTTTTGCTTCCTTTCTTCCGATTGTCAGCCGTTCCGAAAGACCGAAAGATGAAATTCCGTAAATAATCCCAAAATTTGCAGTTTTTGCCCTGCTGCGCATCTCGCGGGTTACATCACTAATATCAACACCGAATATCTTGGCAGCCGTGGCTGCATGAATATCATTTCCTGAAAGAAAATCAGCAATCATGCTTTTATCCTTGCTTAAATGGGCCATCAGCCTCAGCTCAATTTGTGAATAGTCAGCAGATAAGAATATATGCCCTTTTTCGGGGACGAAGGCTTTTCTTATCTCTCTTCCTCGTGCATCTTTTACAGGAATATTCTGAAGGTTTGGATTATTTGAGCTCAGCCTGCCCGTTGAGGCAACAGCCTGATTGAAAGAGGTATGAATCCTTCCTGTTTTCTTATCGACAAGGAGAGGAAGAGCCTCAACGTATGTTGACAACAGTTTTTTGAGCCCCCTGTATTCCAGTACTTTTTCGACTATCGGATGTTTGCTCGTCAGCCTTTGCAATATCTCTTCACTGGTAATAAACTGCTTGGTTTTGGTAACTCTTGCTTTTTCGTCAAGTTTCAACCTGATAAAAAGAATATCACCAAGTTGTTTTGGCGAGGATATATTAAACTCAGTTCCGGCAAGGGCATAAATCTCTTTTTCGAGAAAGATAATATCTTCACGAAGATTTATTGTTATGGCTTTCAGATCTTCCAGGTTCAAAATCACACCATTTCTTTCCATTTTTGCCAGCACGCTTATAAGTGGCATTTCAATATTTTGTGAAAGATCACCTAATCCCTCTTTTTTAATCCGGGGTTCAAAGATGTTCTTTAACTGATAAGTCACATCTGCATCTTCCACAGCATATTCCATTAGCTTATCGACAGGAACAGAGCGCATGTTTTTCTGATTGTTTCCTTTCTCACCGATAAGTGACTCGATATGCACAGGGCTGTAACCCAGGTATGCTTCCGAGAGCAAGTTCATGTTATGCCGCATATCAGGTTCGAGAAGGTAGTGTGCTATCATCGTGTCGAACAAAGGTCCTTTAACCTCAATACCATAATTAGCCAGAACCTGGATATCATATTTCATATTTTGCCCTATTTTGAGGTTTCCGGGATTTTCAAAGACGGACCTGACAATCCCGAGGATAGCTTTTACCTGCTTTTGCGACTCGGGGAAATGAATAAGATATCCTGACCCTTTTTCCCAGGAAAAAGTCAGGGCAACAAGTTCAGCATCGAGAGGATTTATACTTGTCGTTTCACTATCGAAGCAAAATTCTTTAAGTGAATTTACCTTCCTGACAAATTCTTTAATATCTGAACTTTTTTCAAGATTGATATAGGTGTGTACAACACTCTCTATTGATGATTTTTCACTTATCGTGCCAACTGCCTCCTCTCCAAAAAGAGAACCCTGAAGAGAATCTGTCTGTGGAGCAAATAACTTTTGTAGTTCCCTGGGCTTTTCCGATTTGTCGATTTCCGACAGTATTCTGGAAGCGACTGTTTTAAATTCCAGCTCATCAAAAAGAATTTTCAGTTTAGCCGGGTCAGGTACTTCCAGTTCCAGGGCAGTTTCATTCAATTCAACTGGCACATTTTGTTCAATGGTGGCTAGTTTCTTTGACATTTCGATCTGTTCCCTGTTATTTTCAATTATTTCTTTGAGCTTTCCCTTCAGTTTATCAGTATTTTTGAAAAGTTCTTCAATACTCCCATATTCCGAAATCAGCTTCATAGCTGTTTTTGGACCGACACCGGGCGCACCGGGAATATTATCTGCAGTATCGCCCATGAGAGCAAGAATATCAATTACCTGTGCCGGATGCTGAACATTGAATTCTTTTTGAACATCTTCAACCCCCCATAAAATTGATTCGTTTCCACTTCTTGACGGTTTTAACATAAAAACGTTGCCTGAGACAAGCTGTGCATAATCTTTATCCGGCGTCATCATATATGTCGTAAAACCCTGTTCGGAAGCCTTCCTTGCCAGAGTACCAATTACATCATCTGCCTCAAACCCCGGATAATCAATTACAGGAATTTTATAAGCTTCTATAAGCTTTTTAATATAGGGTACAGCTTTTTTAATATCTTCAGGAGTTTCATCTCGATTGGCCTTGTATTCCTTGAACATTTCATGTCTGAAAGTTGGCGTCGGAGTATCAAAAACAACTGCTATATGAGTTGGTTTCCGGTTACGCAGAACCTCTTCAAGGGCAAGCAGAAATCCGAATATAGCTGATGTGTTCAATCCTTTTGAGGTGACCCTGGGATTTTTTATGAATGCATAATAAGCACGAAAAATAAGTGCATAAGCATCCAGAAGGAATAGTTTTTTAGAGTTATTTTCAATCATATGTTGATTTTTATTTACTTATCATGGTTTTTAGTTTGGTGTGCCTGGAGTTATTATCAATCTGTTAATCTTGAACTTTTCTACTTTTAGTCCTCCGAACTCTGTCTCACTCCATACTTTCCTGAGGGTTATCTGATGCGAACCATTCCGCAAATGAATTGGCCGTTTCATAGAGTTTAAGACTATGTAACTTAACTCCTGACGGAAGGTGTGGTGCAATCCGTTCTGCAAAATCCGCAACAAGATTTTCACAGGTAGGCTGATATTCGACCAGGACTGTATTTCCAAACATCATGCTGAACATTTCGGCCTTTTTCTTATCAATTTTATTGCTTAATACCACCGAATGATCAAATACGTTTACTATCTGTTTTTTAATAATACTTTTCAGGTCGCTGAAGTCGATCACCATTCCATTTTTTGGATTATCCCGATTGTCTTCCGGGAATCCTGACAGTGTAACAAACAGGCGATAAGAATGACCATGAACATTTTTGCACGGACCATCATAGTTCCACAGAACATGTGCCATTTCAAACGGGAATTCCTTTGTAACTCTTATTAACGGACTCATAATTGGGTACTTGAAAATTATATACAATATTAACCATTCTGGCTGATAAAGGTTTAAAGTTTTATCAGGGTTTTAAGCTTTTCTGGTAATATATATCCCCAATGAGCTTCTGAAAGCAATAATTAATTACCTTTGCAGATTATAACTGGCTTAAGAGTACGGGACAATGGAAGAAAACGGTATCAGGCTGACTTTCCCTGGAATGTTTAATGAGACATTGAGAAAGTTTGGTAAACATCATGCATATGCCTTTGTCGGAGAAGAACCAAAAACGTATGAAACAGTAAATAAGGAGATCCGGGCTTTAATCGCTTTTCTGGAAAAGAATGGGATTTGCCCCGGGGATAAAGTGGCAATCCTGAGTTTAAACATGCCAAACTGGGGCGTTGCTTTTTTTTCAATTACTTTTATGGGTGCGGTGGTTGTGCCCATTCTTCCTGATTTTTCAAGTACAGAAGTTATAAATGTTATTGAACACTCAGGTGCTAAAGCTCTTTTTATATCGAACTCATTATTATCCCGGATTGAAGGATTTAAATCAGAAGATCTGAAAACAGCCATTCTGATGGAGGACTTTTCTCTGATCAATTCTGAAAAGGGTCCCTTTAAATTCGACTCTTCTGCACTTCCTGTTAATAATTATGAGGTTGAAGAAGAAGATCTTGCATCAATTATCTATACCTCCGGTACAACCGGTCGTTCTAAGGGAGTAATGCTGACACACAAAAACATCTCTTTTAATGCCCTGAAGGGCAGGATGATACAATCTATTGATGAGAATGATCGTTTTTTATCAGTACTCCCGTTATCACATACTTATGAAAACACACTCGGCTTAATTTTACCAATGCTTTGCGGATCGTGTGTTTATTATCTCAGAAAACCACCAACACCGACGGTTCTTCTTCCCGCGATGGCTGAAGTAAAGCCTACAATGATGTTGACTGTTCCACTTATAATGGAAAAAATATATTTTAACAAAATATTGCCGACTTTCAGGGACAATTTATTACTTAAACTTCTTTATAAGATTCCTTTTCTCAGAAAAAAACTGAATGCTGCAGCAGGCAAAAAACTGATGAAAACTTTCGGCGGGAAGTTAAAATTCTATGGTATCGGCGGAGCCAAACTCAACAGAGTTGTTGAGAGATTTCTCCGGGAAGCAAAATTCCCATACGCTGTCGGCTATGGTCTTACTGAAACTGCTCCTCTTCTTGCCGGAGCTAATCCTCAGAAATCCGTATTTGAGTCGACAGGCCCTGCTATTGAAGGCATTGAGCTGATTATCAACAACCCCGACATGATAACAGGAGAAGGTGAAATCTGGGCCAGGGGACCAAACGTGATGAAAGGTTATTATAAAGAACCTGATATGACAAATGAGGTACTGACGCCTGACGGCTGGTTTAAAACCGGGGATCTTGGAACACTTGACCCGAATAATAACCTTTTCATAAAAGGAAGATTAAAAAACATGATTGTTGGAGCAAGCGGTGAGAATATTTATCCTGAAGAGATTGAATCAATTATTAACAACTTCCGTTTCGTAGTTGATTCACTTGTTGTTCAGCAAAAAGGGAAACTGGTAGCCCTGGTGCAAATTAATATGGAGGAGCTGGAAAAGAAATATCAGATTCTTAAACAGGATATGACCCGACAGAAGCAGGATATGACCCGACAGGTCGAGGAGAAAGTAGAAGAGGTACTTACTGAATTACAGGAATATGTTAATTCGCAGGTGAATAAATTCAGTCAGATTCAAAAGATAGTTCAACAGCCTGTACCGTTTCAGAAGACTGCTACACTGAAGATAAAGAGGTTTCTGTATACATAAACCCCTCTGCCCTGCGGGCACCTCCCCCACGGGGGAGGAAAATCCGGTACTATAGTTGAGTTGTCCTTAATTGTTGGCGTTTCTCCCCTATTTGGGAGAGTGCCCGAAGGGCGAGGGGGTTTAAGAGTATTATCCTTTTGACGCCTGATATCTTCTGTTCACCTCGTCCCAGTTTACAACATTCCAGAAGGCATCAATGTAATCCGGTCTCTTATTCTGATATTTAAGATAATATGCATGTTCCCAAACATCAAGAGTCAATAAAGGAGTTCCTTTAACCGGTGATAGATCCATCAGCGGATTATCCTGATTAGGTGAACTTGCCACCGCCAGATTCTTGTCAGTCCCTAAATATAACCAGGCCCAACCGCTTCCAAACCTTGTTTTGGCAGCAATGTTGAAAGCCTCTTTGAATTTATCTACTGATCCGAATGATTTCGTAAGAGCGGCGGACAAATCATTTGATGGTCCTGCAAATCCTTTGCCCAGATTCTTCCAGAAAAACAAATGGTTATAATAACCACCGCCATTGTTTCTCACAGCATCGGCCTGTTTTGAAACAGAAGTAAAAACATCACTAAGAGGTTTCCCTTCCAGAGGAGTGCCTTTAACAGCAGCTATAAAATTTGTATAATAAGCCCGGTGGTGCTTATCATAATGAATCTCCATAGTCCTTGCATCTATGTAGGGTTCCAAGGCATCATACGCAAATGGCAAAGGAGGAAACTCTGTAGCCGGTACACCTTCTATTGTAGAAGCTTTTACCTGTACCTGATCCTTACCAAATACTCTTGGGCTAATGTAGGCAGCAGCAGTTACCAACCCAACTGCCTTAAAAAATTTTCTTCGTTCCATGCTGAGTTTTTATTCAGTAACATCCGTGCTCTGTCTTTGTTCATCTCTAAAGACACAAAAAGCCGGCTAACTGTATGATTTTTGCCGTTTTTGACCCGTGAATAAAAAAAAATCATACATTTATAGTAGATAAATTTGAGTAACTACTTAACATTAAGCAACAAATCTAGCCTCTTCTAATAAGGAACAAAAATGAAAAAACTTACAACAGTCGGAAGAATTCTGTTTGCAATTCCTTTTGCCCTCTTCGGGATCAATCATTTCCTGATGCTCGATTATTATCTTGGAATGCTGACTTCATTTGTACCACTCGGTGCATACACCATTATACTAACGGGAATAATGATGATAGCAGCAAGTATAAGTATTATTACTAAAGTACTCGTGAAATTTTCCACCTTACTGCTGGCATTCCTGCTTTTCGTTTTTATTATTACAATTCATATACCTCACCTTTTTAGTGATGCTGACAATACAATAACAATAATTGCCCTGCTGAAAGATATTTCATTAATGGGAGGTTCATTAATGATTGCCGGTATCTATTCCGAAGAAGAAAAGCAAAAGGAATAATCTGGTCAAACAACAGGAACTAAGATCAAGCTTTATTTAACCTGTAGAAAATTATTTTATCTTTATAACACTATTATCCTTAAGTTTTGCTATGAGTCACTCTAAAATGTTTCTGGCATTTTTTATTTGTCTGATAAGTTTTGAGGCATATAGTCAAACGCCTCTGTTTGACAAACAAATGCAGGTTAGTTTCGATGAGAAGCAAGGTCAGTTTGCTGCACTCGATACAAAACTTGTAAATGAGAATGGCGATACAGTTTTATTAAAAGATGTACTTGATAAACCTGCTATTCTGAATCTCGTTTATTATGAATGTGCGGGAACGTGCAGCCCTTTGATGTTTGGGGTTTCTAAATTCATTGATGAGATTGACCTTAAACCGGGCAAAGACTATGAAGTTCTTACAATCAGCTTCGATCCCTCTGAAAAAATCGATTTGGGAATCAAAAAGAAAGCTGCATATGTCAGTACGATGAAGAATAAAGAAGCCGCAAAATCCTGGCACTTTTTCGTGTCTGACAGCCTGAATCTTGCTAAATTGACCAAATCTGTCGGATTTAACTATCAGAAGATAAACAATCAGTACGTGCATCCTACAGGGCTGATTGCACTTGGTTCGGATGGAAAGATTATCCGTTACCTCAGGGGAATTGATTTTCTGCCATTCGATATCAAAATCACAATGGTGGAGGCTGCAAAAGGCAAAATCGGTCCGAGTATTAACCGCTTGCTGGCCATTTGTTATTCCTATGACACTAAGGGCAATCAGTTTGTTTTTAATGTGACCAGGGTTTCCGCTGTTGTAATTTTGTTTTTTGTCATTTTGATTTTCTTATACTTGACTCTGTCACGATTAAAATTAAAAACCAGGCTTAATAAATGAGTACTCAGAAAAACTTTGAGGAACCCAGTTATCTTGATCACAAAGGAAAATATAAAGGCATATTTTCCTGGATCTTATCAACTGATCATAAAAGAATTGCAATATTATACCTCTTTTCTCTCCTGACATTCTTTGCCATAGGAGCGACTCTTGGTTTATTAATGAAGCTGGAACTTATCGCACCTGGCAAAACTATTATAAGTGCACAAACGTATAATGCGTTTTTTACACTGCATGGCATTATAATGATTTTTGCAGTTGTCATTCCCGGTCTGCCCGCTGTATTTGGTAATTTCTTTCTTCCAATAATGATTGGAGCAAAAGATGTTGCTTTCCCCAGGCTTAACCTTCTGTCATGGTATTTTTATGTTACAGGTGTAACCCTGGTGCTGATCTCACAATTTACAGGGCAGGGGCCTCCCGATACAGGATGGACATTCTATGCTCCATACAGTTTCAGAACAACAGGGAATATGCTACCGGCAGTTTTTGGAGCATTCGTTCTCGGGTTTTCATCTATACTTACCGGATTAAATTTTTTGGTGACTATTCACAGAATGCGTGCTCCCGGTATGACATGGCTGAAAATGCCTTTATTTCCCTGGACCTTATATGCTACCGGATGGGTGCAACTTCTAGCTACTCCGATAATTGGCATCACCCTACTTATGATAATCGCTGAAAGAACATTGCACATTGGATTTTTCGATCCGACATTAGGTGGTGATCCGATTCTTTATCAACATTTATTCTGGACCTACAGTCATCCCGCAGTTTATATTATGATCTTACCCGCGATGGGAGCAATTTCTGAAATTATCCCGACATTCTGTCACAAAACAATATTCGGTTATAAATTCATTGTAGCTTCCAGCATTGCGATTGCATTCGTAGGGTATTTTATCTGGGGACATCACATGTTCACTTCCGGAATGAGCGGAACGGCTCTTTATACTTTTTCCCTGCTGACATTTATTGTGGCAATACCCAGCGCTGTAAAAGTATTTAACTGGATATCTACAATGCATAAGGCTTCAATCGATCTGCAAACTCCTTTTTTCTGGGCAATCGGCTTCCTCTTTGTATTCATGATTGGTGGCTTTTCGGGCCTTATTCTGGGATCGCTTGCTACTGATATTCATCTTCATAACACACATTTCGTTGTTGCCCACTTCCATTTTATTGTTTTTGGAGGTACGGGGTTTGCCTTCTTTGGTGCTATGCATTACTGGTATCCGAAAATTACAGGTAAAATGTATGATTCACGATGGGCAAATATGGGTTTAATCATTTTCTTCTGTGGATTTATCACACTGTATGGTGAAATGTTCTTTCTTGGAATGAAAGGTATGCCAAGAAGGTATTATGACTATGATGAAATATTTCATACCGGAAATATATTTTCCTCACTGGGTGCAGTAGTGATGTATTTCGGATTAGCCATTATTATAATTAACCTGGTTTCTTCATTAAGAAACGGAGCCAAAGCACCGTCAGATCCATGGGGTGGCAAAACCCTCGAGTGGACCATTCCATCTCCCCCACCGGTTGAAAATTTCGAAGAAATTCCTGTAATAACCAAAGGACCATACGACTATAAATGAGTACGATTTTAATGACACATCGAGACGATCTGGCATCTAAAACCGGGATGTGGTTATTCCTGTTTACTGAAATGCTGTTATTCGGAGGGCTTTTTATTGTTTATTCAGTTTACAGGTACAGAAATCCAATTGCATTTCATCAGGCAGCACAGGAATTAAGTGTTTTTATCGGCACAATCAATACTATTATCCTCCTTATAAGCAGCACAACAATTGCAATGTCGATAACGGCAATTCAGAAAAAGAATAAGAAACTTGCTCTTTCTCTACTTGGTATAACTATAATTCTTGGACTGGCTTTTCTTGTCAATAAATACTTTGAATGGGGAGAACATTTTAAGGAACACATTTATCCCGGATCTGCTGTTCTCGCTTTACGTGGTCACGGTGACATACTGTTCTATGGATTATATTTTTTTATGACCGGACTTCATGCTCTTCATATTATTATCGGATTGGTATTTATTATGGTGATTACCTTTTCAATTAAAAAGGACAAGATTGACCATGAAAATTATGTTTTACTTGAAAACAGCGGATTATACTGGCATCTTGTTGACCTGATATGGATCTTCCTCTTTCCATTGTTTTATCTCATTACTTAAAACTGATGAAGACAATAGAAAATGAAAAAAACCATATAATCCCCTATAAGACATTTCTGTATGTATTAGCGGGATTGATTGCACTTACTCTTACCTCTGTGACGCTTACTCGAATTTCTCTGGGTACTCTTACCGTTGTTATAGCCCTTATTATAGCCGGGATTAAATCCTCGTTTGTATTGCGCATTTTTATGCATCTTAAATTTGAAAACAAAATGTTTTCAAGAGCGGTTATAGGTGTTATAACACTGTTATGTGCCGTAATAATCATAACACTTCTTGATTACCTCAATAGATAATCTGTATGTATTCAACGACCGGAATAGAAGCTTCGAATTATGTATCAACCTATAATACTGCTTTCTACTTTATAGCCGGTGTTTCATTGCTGCTCCTTGTAGGGCTTACTATTACAATGCTCTATTTCGTTTTCAGATACAACAAGAAGAAGAATCCAGTGGCAACACAAATTGAAGGAAATACTCGTCTGGAGATTACCTGGACAGTTATTCCTGTTCTTCTGGCATTGTTTATGTTCCATCTGGGATGGGCAGGATGGAAGCCTACTTCCAAACCTCCCAAAGATGCAATGAATATTACAGCTGTAGCAAGAATGTGGACCTTTTTATTCATATATGAAAATGGAAAGCAAAGTCCCGATCTTATAGTCCCTCTTAATACTCCTGTTAAAGTAAACCTTATTTCTTTAGACGTTATTCATAGTCTGTTCATTCCGGAATTCAGGATAAAAAGCGATATAATACCGGGGAGACAAAAATTTATGTGGTTCCTCCCTGAGATAGAAGGAAAGTATAAAATATTTTGCGCAGAATATTGCGGACTGCAACATTCTTACATGCATGCGACTGTTAATGTGATGAAGCAGGAAAAATTCAAAGCATGGTTTGCTGAAAATGCAAAACCCATTACAGTAGCCGGCAATGCTCCCGGTGCTGTTGGAGAGGCTATAATGAGAGCTCAGGGTTGTTTTGCATGCCATACTCCCGACGGGACCAAATTGATTGGTCCCAGTTATTTAAATCTGTTCGGGTCGCAACAAGTCGTAACAAGAGACGGAAAAGAGATAACGATTACTGTTGATCCGGAGTATGTAAAAAGATCCATACTTGATCCCAATGCTGATATAACAAAAGGATTCCCTGCAAACCTGATGCAGAGCTACCGTAGCACCCTTAGTGATGATGATATTCTCAAAATAATCGAATACCTGAAAACTCTGAATGACAAATAATACCTGGATTAATCTTAAGGATTGGCTGGAATTATCAAAGCTTAAAATAATGATTCCGGTAAGTCTGACAGGATTCACCGGCTATTTTGTTTTTGATCCTCATTTCTCAGCAAGACTTTTTCTTGCAAGTTTTGGAATTCTTCTACTGGCAATCTCGGCTTCTGTGCTTAACCAGATTCAGGAAGTGGGGCCCGACGGTAAGATGAACAGGACCTGCAATCGCCCGCTGCCGGCTCAAAAGATCAGGACTCAACATGCAGCGTTTTTCTTCGTACTTAATCTCATTGCAGGAGTTGCAATTATCTATTATGCCGGCAATCTTAAAGCTGTAATTATCGGATTGTTCACTATATTCTGGTACAATGGGATCTATACATATTCCAAGAAACTAACTGCTTTCGCTGTAGTGCCTGGTGCTGTTACTGGTGCGTTGCCTCCGCTTATAGGATGGGTCGCTGCCGGTGGAGGACTATGGGCAAAGCCTATTGTTTTCATTGAATTTCTGATGTTTATAGGGCAAATTCCTCATTTCTGGTTATTGATCCTCAAGTATGGTGAAGAGTATAAACAAGCAGGTATTCCAAGTCTGACTGATATTTTTAGCCGCTCCCAGATTAAAAGGTTAACATTCAGCTGGGTAGTATCTTCCGTAGTGGCAGCTCTGTTCCTTTGCTTTTTTGAAATCATTCAAAATCTGCTGTTAAATACTATTCTCGTTGTGATATCAATATATTTGATCTGGCAATTTACTTATCTGTTAAGGATACAATCTGAAAAGGATAACTACAAAAGATATTCTGTCTTTCTTGATTCCTACTTTCTGCTCGTATTGCTTCTTTTGATTTCGGACAGGATAATCATGTGATTATCAGAAATCGCTGTCGTGGATTTGTAATTCACGACGATATTCAACTAAATAATACTG
>Ga0302209_10000611_pt1 | contig 16726 bp, 7 predicted proteins | sample II_Fen_E3_1_FD_194574 | JGI IMG/M metagenome (GOLD analysis project Ga0302209, IMG submission 194574) | Peat permafrost microbial communities from Stordalen Mire near Abisko, Sweden - II_Fen_E3_1 | ecosystem: Environmental > Terrestrial > Soil > Wetlands > Permafrost | place: Sweden: Abisko...
GTCTTACTTACGCACGAAAATCTAAGCGGAGATAAACATGTAGAAGGCTTATTATTTCCTTGTTTGGACGAGGGTTCGACTCCCTCCAGCTCCACAAAACGGTTTAGCCGATAGGCGACACCAAAAAGACAAACCCTGCAAAACTTACGTTTTGCAGGGTTTTTTCATCTTCCTTACCTGGAATCATGTTCTATAATAAGACTCATTTCTATCAAAGAATAAGTCACTCACCAAAAATCCGGCAACATAATGATTACGGAAACAAAATCCACTTTTTCATTTATATTACAGAGATTAGTTCTCTACTTTTGATTTGAGTTGGTTCATAAATGTTTTATTTTGAGAATCGAACCTTAATGTAAAGCTCCAACCGCCCTGACCCTGAACAACACGTACCACAAAATGATTCCAGCCTTTTTCAAGAGGGATGGATCTGAATTTAAATTCATCCTTTGTCAATGGTCCTTCTCGATTGGCGGTTGCAATTGATTTCCCGTTCAACGATATTTCAAAACCATCATCACCACCTCCAAACATATCCAGCTCCGGCATGTCGGGTTCAGCCAACAGGTTGACCAGCGATCTTGGACTATACACCCAAAAGCTCAACAAAGCTGATGCAAATTCTTTTGAACCCAGCAAATTTAGTTTCAAAAAGTCGAATATATCAGATGAATTTGCATTGGTCACTTCCCAAAAATGATCTTCAGTTCGACCTCCTACCTTGGGATTAATAAATTTCCATCCTGCAGGAATGTCTGCTTTAAATATTTCACTTACATTTCCGGACTTACCGTTGAAGTTACCACTGACTAATGCCCGTGATAGCGTACCATCAGGCAACAAAGCATTAATTTCATCTTTACCCACACTCCCAAAACGTACACCTATATTGTATAACATCTCTTTAAACAAAATCTTTCCTTCTATTTGCGAATCGAACAGATTAAGTGTTGAAACGTATATTTTACCTGCACCTGTTTGTTTCATTATTATCGCATTGCCACCTTCCTTTTTTTCACGTTCACTGCGAAAAACTGCCGCTGTTTTTATATTCTCAGGCTTGTAGTTCCATCGGTTCCAATCGGTATTACAGGCTGCCAAAATTACTTTACTTCCTTCTGCCACACTTCCGGTAATACCATGTGTCAGTATTGGTGTTTTTGACATTTCACAAAAATAAAAATTATTGTTCCCCATTCCGGCAATTAACGGATCAGTTTGACGGACAATAAATGAAGTAGCCGTCCTGTTCGTTAATTCGATATTTTGAGGTAAAACAGCATTTAACGGGTCAAGCATTTCCGGCTCTGCACCCCAGACTAAAACAGTTCCTCCATATTGTATAATTTTATCGACAAATTGTTTAGAAGCTAAAGTTGGCAAAGGCATTGATCCATCAATAATGAGCAAACATCTTTCATTCTTTTTGACAGAAAATTCTTTTGTCCCCAAAAGCCCTATAGAAGCTAGTTTTGCGGACAAAACGCCCTGAGAAGATGCCCATAAAAAGATTTTATTAAATGGCACACTATCTGGTTTACTTTGTTCCTGTTTGATAACCGGGATGCTAAATGGCTGAATCGGGCTGGCATTTGCTGCTTTAATTGCATTGAACATAGGCCAGGGGCGATACAATGGGATAGAGCTATCATAGCCCGGATTCAGCGTTGTACAATATGGTCCCAGGCGTTCGGGCTGAATGCCCGGTGTGCTTTCTGTAAATGGTTTAAAAAAAATACCATCTGTTGGATTTGATTTACGCGTAGTGTCCTTTAAACCAATTTCGAGCGGTTGCAAACCATACCAAACCAAATTAAAGACCGAAGCATACGACGCATTGTGTGCTTTTTGTTTCTTAATCAATTCATAGGCTTCGCTGGCCAAACCTTCCATACGACCTTGCTGCGACTCGTATGCGCGGATACCATTAATACCTGCAACCTGAGCCGGGGTGCCATAATAGGCCATACCCTGTTCGCCAACTCCCCATGGTTTACCATGTGACCCCCAACTAATCATAGCATCTTCTCCGCCATAATGTCCTACATAAGTCGGGAAATTCAAAGGCCGGTCGGTTTCACCATCACCGGAAATCCAATCACGGGTCGGATCGAGCTTTTTAGTAATATCTATCCAGGAATTAATTTGCTTATCGACAACCTTCACTAATGAATCGGGAGAATGATAAACCCACAGGGCAACTGGTATATTTTCGTTACACACACTCCAGCCGAATACAGAAGGATGGTTCCTGTCACGCAAAATAAAACCGGCAACATGACTTTTGCAGTTTTCCCAGTATTCATCGGAATCGTATTTTGGTCCGCCATCACTGGCCCAGATGCCCGTTTCATCAAGCACGCAAATGCCCATTTCATCAGCAATATCCAAATAATACCCCGGGTAAGGCATGGCATGTAACCGTACAGCATTTCCATTCGCCTCTTTCAACATTTTGAACCAGGCCCATGCATAACGACGGGTCATTTGCGGCACTCCCATAAAATGCCAAGAATCGCCATTTAAATTTATTGGTGTGCCGTTTAGCAATAAATTGGAGCCCTCAATTGAAAATTGTCTCCACCCGAAACGATTGTAGGAGATATCTGTTTTTTTATTTTTCAAACGGGCTTCAATAACCAATCCATAAAGATTGGGGGTAGAAGGAGTCCAGTATTTCAATTCGTTTTTAATGGTTTTTATTAATGTCACTTTCATCTCTGTCAGAGCAGGAACAGCTACTTCATCTCCATGAAATGAAAGCGCTTTGGCATTATCTAAAGTTCCGTTTTCGACCGGAGCCTCATTTACGTCCATTCCTGAAAGGTTTTTCCACGCCCTAACAACAGCATTTAATCTGACTTTAGCTGCTGAGGCAGTTGTATTCTTAATTGTAACCTCTACATTCAGTGTTTGCTTATTTACTTCGGGCTTTACAAAGACGTTTGAAACATACACCGGATTTCGTGAAAACAAATAGACATCCTGCCAGATACCCCACATATTGGTACCAAAGAAAGAACCACCTACATAGGTACGATGACCGTTTGAACCGGGAATATCAAACAGTTCACCGGCAGCAACACCTACAAGTAAGGTGTTTTCGCTCTTTTCATTGATAAAGTCAGTAACATCAATTTCAAAAGGCAAATAAGGTTCAAAACGTACCCCAACGAGTTTTCCGTTTACATATACATGGGTTTTACCCGATACTGCCTGAAAATGCAAAAGTTTACGCTTTCCTGACCAAGTTAAGGGAACTGTAAACTTACGCTCCATCCATGCAATTTTAGCAGATTCCCACTTTTCGGGATAACTTGGGAAAGTAAGGAAATCACCACCTTCGCCTTTAGTGCCATCCGGGCGCAATCCCAAGTCGGAAGCATTTACATTCCAGGGAGATGGAATCTTTATGGCTACTTTTTCCCATTTAAAAGAATCAGGCAAAGTAAAATCAACTGCTTTCACATTGTAAAGCGGCATTATTTTCCATTTTCCATTCAGGCATATTTCGTTTCGAACCGGTTTTTCAACTTCACTTACCATTCCCTTTACCGGGTTGAATACATAGTTGTAAGTTTGCTGACCTTTTCCTACCAAAAGAAAAAAGGACAACGCAATTACGAGCATTATTTTCTTAATCATTGCTATTGATTTAATTATCGATAAGATTCCACGAATAGAGATTATATCAATAATACTGGTTAATACAGAACAACACTTATTGGTGTTATTATGTTAAACGTATTTCTATTTTATTTCGCATTACAAAGTTTGATTTAAAGCACAGGTATAAAAGAAAAAGATTGTACAGATAAGTTATGAATAAAACCCGGATTCAAACAGATGGGTTGATTGTTGGCAGAGGATTCTATTTATCAACAAATAAATAGGTTTCACTTCCACCAAGATGAAGTTAACTAAAGAGGAAGAAATCTACACAAACTTTTGGCTTATATCATTGAATACCGAAGTGCCGGTTAGCAAATGGCTGAAACCCGCGGCATTAAAAAAATCAAAGTTAATGAAAAATTTTCTTTCTTCATATTTTTAAAATAAAGAAGGAAATATGGATACTACTATATCCATATTCCCCTTTTTAAAAAAATTCTGATTGTATATTTTGTAAAAATATCAATATCCTTCAAACCAAAAGACATTTTTTTATTACAATCAGATATATGCCTGTTAAAGGCATTTCTATTTCTCTACATTATAAATTTTTGAGAAGTAACACCTCCGGTTTTATTTTCAGCTTTAATAATATAAGAGCCGGCAGGTAATTTGAAGCTGATAACTGATCCAGTAGCAATTTGGTAATCTAGCATTTGGCCACTTAGAGAATAGATACTTACAGCCTTCAACTCTGAAGCAAAAATATTAACCTTACCATCCTTTGCAAACATTTTCAGTTTTTGAGACGAAATATTTTTAACTCCACTGGTAATCGAAACACGGGGATCAGGATTATTATCCAATGTAATTTCATCTACGTAATACTTACCTGCGGGATTTACCCAATTATCTTCTGTTGTCTGATTGAAGCGGAATGCGATTTGATTAATATAATCCAAACTTGAGACATCGATAACAAAATCTGTCCAGTCTGAACCATCTGTAGGATATAGATTTTTAGTTGTAATATTTGCTCCTGATGTTGCACCAACAATAATAGTTGAAGGAGTCTGATCAGGAATATACATCATACAATGCATATAAATGTTGGGATAAGCTACCGGAATAATATCATTAGGGGTACATATCAAACCATTCCACCATGTTGTATTTTCGGGTTTATTATAGAGCAAACATTTTTTAGTCTCGTTTGTTGGAGATTGCACCGGATTAGTTGCAACCTGATAAGTTGCTGCATCAGACTGTGTTTCAATACTTGAGAAACTGGTTGCAGTTAAAGCTTCATTGTCAAAATTGGCTATTGAACCCGATCCAACTTCTTTTGCACCTCTTGGTTTCGAGTTGTCGCTTAGAGAAATGTTGTCTAATAAACAAACACCTTTTTCGGTTCCATCCCATGTTCCAAGACAAACTAGTAGATTTTGTATTTGTTTATTTTCACAGCTTCTTACTGATCCTGCATCAAATAAATCAACTACCATATCACCCCATGTACTAACTTTTGCAGGTTTCATTCTTCCAAAATATCCATTTGGACCCCATGGATCTGCACCGTCAATACAGAAAGACATTGAAGTTGTATTTGGAGAACGGTTTGCCATTATTTTCAAATACCTGTTTGCGGAAGTGATGGTTATAGGTTGTGCAAGTTTAATAGTAACCCAATAACCCCACCGATCAGGATTAGAAGGTGAGGTTGAACTATCAATCATTAAGCATCTAAGGGAATTGTTAATACCCGATGTTTGAGCATTGGCTACATAGCTCCAGGTATATCCTGAATACCATCCTCCAAACTCATCATTAATCTGGCAGCCTGTATCGCCCACCTCAAAGCCGGTAATAAATGTGTCGGCTGCATATGTTCCAACAGTAAAAACTGTTGCAATCAATAAAAAAGTAGTAAAAAAAAGTTTCTTCATAATAAATAATTTTTAAGAGTTAATTATAAAAGTAGTTTTTCATAAAAAATTAAAATGAAATTCATATCACAAAGTAAATTCATTTTGTAAAAGGAGACATTCAAACTTGTAACAATAGCATTTGATTTTGTAACAGATCAATTTTATTCGTAATATTTAACAACAGAAACCCTGATTTTAATGATAGGCAATGGTCTAAATTGAATGGCATATTTTAAACAGGAGAAATTCACACTATAAAACAAACATTTTTAAATATTCAATGCCTTTTGATGTATAGAAACCATAGAGTTTGCAAAAGCAATAAATCAAATACAGTTTACATCAACAATTAGTTAAAGGAGACAGGCAAGGTTGTAATTTTAAGTTGTAAGCAGTAATTCGTTATCGGTTGAATGAAATTATAGTTTTTTGCTTTATTGCTTTAAGTATTAAAGCATGAGAATTTATCAGATATGAAATAAATAATAAAATATGATTATCAGTATGTTGTCCTCTTGAGGCTGTTTTCCACAGATTATTTTTTAATGAAAGAAATTAAGAAAGAGGTTGTCCACAGACTTCATAGAATATTTAGGATCTGCTGAAAAACTACAAAGGAGTTACCTGTGCATAACCCCCGAATTTATTCGGGGGATAAAGTCTGGTCTAATAACTGAACTCCAAAGGAATCTCCCATTGAATCTAACTGATTTTAATAGTATTGGTGAACTCCGCTGGAGTTCGGCTAGTACTTCTATTTCTTATCCCCCGGATAAATCCGGGGGTTATTCAAAGTAAATTCTTACAGGATTATAAGTATCAAAATAAAATAAGTGCATAAGTTTTAAACTAAAAACTAATATTTTCATGCACTGGTCAATAGAAAATGATTTTTAATTGTATATTAATCAGTAATATAATTGTTTTTCAGCAGCCCCTATTTAGATTGATAATTTTCAATGTCCATGAATGAAGTAGATTTTAAGTTGTAAAGTCTATAAAATCGTTAGTGGAAAAACAATAAAACCGGTGTTTTTTGTACACAATTACAAAAAACACCGGCTTAAAACAGAAATAATTGTTATTTGATAAATTTTATACCAGCAACAGATGAAGCCGGTATCTCAACGATAACACTTGTTCCATTTGTTGATGATGAAAAGATAGGGTTGGTTGGAATTTCTCCCTTTTGACTGTAAGTAACATTGTATTGTTCTACTTTAGTTATATCTGTCAGAGCAGTTACTCCAATGTTTATTCGAATGACAGAGGTACTTTCATTGACTGCCACTACGGAGGTTACACCATCAATATTCGTAAATGCTACCATATTGAGATATTGATTGGCGGAATTATTCAAGGAAAGTACACTATTCAGTCCTTTTCCCAGTCCTAAAGATCGGGACATCATTTTGAAAACATATGCCTTTGGTAAAAGATACCCGGTTTTTGATGCGGAATTCCAGGCATACATTCCATGCCCATCGGCATTAGCACCTGCCTCGGGAGCATTGATAGCCACTGCCTGCATAAAGTTCCAATGATTAGCCCCTGTTAATCCATCGCGCATCCAGTTGACCAGACATTTCCCGACAAAAGTGTGTGATTTGGTTCCAATATAAGTTACAGTATCTGCGGCAGAATTGATGGATGTACTCCATTCGGTAAAGTAAACAGGAAGACTCCCAAAACCAAATTTCGATAAAGCAGTCTTTACCCTTGTAACTGTTTCCTTTGATGTTTCAATTCCATAATCGCCATAAACATGATGCGAATAGAAATTGAAATTGGACGTATTAATTCGGGAATCCCCAAAGAAATCAGTATTTGTACTTCCACCTACTCCTCCATCCGACCAGGTAACTGCTGATAATCCTCCCATTGGTTTTCCGGGAGTAATGCTTTGAATCACATTGTAACAAGGTATATACATATCAGCAAGTGCCTTTCCGACAGAAGTGTACGGGCTGCTCTCAACTGTAAAAAAATAACCGGGTTCGTTATAAAATTCAACATAATCAACGTATTGAGAATAGCGCGAATAGATTTTACGCAATATATCACAATACACATTCATATCTTTAGGTACACCGTTGGTTTTGCCATTATACGCAAGCCATGGTGGACAGTATGAGACAATCAACATTGTTTTCATTCCTGCTTTTTTTGCAAGCACAAATAATTCAACATTTGAATAGTCCCACTTATCAGCATTCTGACAATCATTTACATTATTGTAATAATCATCCACTGAAGTTAAGGCCGGTACAATGGACTCTATCCATAAATCCCCGCGAATAAAATTCATACCGGCATCTACCAAAAGAGGCAGAATAGTTTTGCTTTGCGCATACGATGGACTCTGACAGCCTCCAAATACAAGATTTCCACAAGTGTTAATTATTTTCCCGGCATCAACATCTATCCTATATCCGGCAGTAGTGTTATCATCCGTAGTAAATACCACTTCACTCAATCCGATAGTAGCTCCGCCCCAGTTGCCGCCGTTTAAAGAACCGATTTGTGGAGCAACAATTCGAATATAACGTGCTTTCAAACCAATAGTTAAAGGCGTATTACTTCCATCATTCAGATTTGTTGCAGTAATACTATTAGAACCACTTGCCTGTGTAAACTGAAAAGGATATGTATTGTTTATAGTGTAACCCGAAGTTACAGGAGGTGCGACATTTGACCAGGTAATATTATTTAACGAGTATTGAATTTGGGCATTTTTCATTCCATTCGTAGTAAATCCCTGTTGATTAAAATTCCAAACGTACATCTTATTCACATTATATTCGATACCCAAATCGAATGTGATTGTAATATCGGACCATTGATAGTTGGAAGTCCACATTGTTGCTCCGGTGCTAGAATTATCGTGAGTTCCATACGTTGACACTACCGACATTCCCGATCCGTTTATTACATTGACTGCCGGCATTCCGGAAACTGCACCGGTTGAATTTAAAACCATTACATTAGGGATGGTGGTTGCTGTAACCAACTGTACCGAAAAAAAGAATAACAAGGCAGCTATGCCAATATAATGTTTCATTGTCTTTAGTGATTATAAATTTGTAAAAAGCTTATTGAATGAGACTTTTAAATAAGAATATTCTTTAATAAGTTTCAAAAAAAAACGACTTATTATTCCTGATTAATTCAGAATGAACTTGATTACTTTCTCACCAAACTTTCCTTTTAAAGTCGCCAGATAGATGCCCTGTTTTAAATTGGGAAGCAGAACGGAAGAAACTCCATGAACAGTAGATTTTAATAATAAACTACCTGAAACAGAATGTACTGTTAAATCATCAATACCTTCACCTCTCAGTTGTAAAGCATGTGAAGACGGTTCAACGAACAGACTCCACTCGTTCGAATCAGGATTCTTAACATCCAGAATAACGGTATTGACTTTAAACGAGACTAGTCCGTTATCAAATTTTATATCCGAAATATCGATGTCATTTGACACAGTGCCATTTGTAAAAAACGAATTAGGATTTGACGTGGAATTGAAAGCTGTTCGTCCGTTTAGATCCGAAAAAGGAGCATTGATAATGTCACCCACTACAGATGAAGTGCCATCCTTCCGATAGAGATACACTTCTGAATTTGAATTAACAGAGCCTGTAAAATTTTCATTCACTCTGTAAATTATCAACCCGGATTCAGGAAGATTTGTATCCCAGATTACTGATTTATTACGATACTCCAATACCCAGTATTGTTTTGGGTCAGAGGATAATATTTTATAAGCATTGTTGGTTACATTATTTGCAGAAGACAGTGAATAAGTACCGGGTGTATTAATTTGTGGAATAGCAGAAATCCAGTTTGAATTGGTATACTTCATGCGGTTATAGACCAACGGATAGGATAATTGAGGTCCATCCATCGGATCCCAGGCACCAACTGAACGAGGCAGGGCATTCATATTTCTGTATTGAACCGGAAAACCTAAATTACTAAGAAGAAAACGACAATGGGTCTCTAAGGAATTACGTTCGTAAGTGATGGTATATTTTTTTATAGTTTTACCAGCTAACTGAATGATTCCGTTCGTATTTGTAAAAGCAGACGAAACTTCGCCTATCTGAGGAGTATAAATTCCTTTTCCCATTCCTCGTGCTGCACCACGAAATACAATAACAAAATTATCGATAACACCATCGTTATCGCTGTCAAGAGCAGAAGCCTCAGGTAATTCACCAGATGCGTTCAATTTTGCGGCAAGGTCTTTTATTATAAAACCTATATTAATGTCAAACAACGAAGTTATTTCACTCCCTTTACAATTCGGATAACTCCCTTTCCAGGATGCATCGTAACAAAAGTAGCAATACTTCAATTCGTAAGAATTACCAGCTGCAGTATTCACTGGATACAGTAAAGAATTAATGGTTAGTTTATCGTTTGAAATAGCCTTAAAATAAGATTTAAGGCTATTAGTCTCCCCATTGAACATGCTTTCATAATTTGTCCGGGGAGAATCAATATCAGGATCACCATTGAAACGTGCGAAAACAACAATTCGATTTTGTGTTCCGACAAATAAGTTTGATTGACCATGCATTTGTTGAACAATAACAATTATAAAGAATGCAATTATGAAAGATAAAAACAGAGGTCGTATTTTCATGCTGGTTTTGAGTTCACTTCGCGTGATTTTAAATAAGAAAATATTGAGAGTAGTTACAACAAAACAATAAAATTATGGTAGTATTTTAATATAAAAATAAACTACATTCGAATTATTTACAGCATCAAAAAATGTCAAAGATATTTTATGATAAGTCTGTGTTACATTAAAGGTCGTTCCATCATTTTTTTGATAACTTTCGATCCACGATTGTTTCGCTGAATCCGGAATTATCACGTTTGCCCTGAATTCATACGTTTTGGGAAATTCGGTTTCGTTTATTCTTACTTTTTCTTCTTTTAAATCCCAGTCGGTATACTGCAGATTGTAAGATTTAAGACCGCTTTCATCGGTCAGTGTGGCTTTTAAGGTCACGACAGAGCCCTTAGCTGCCAGAATAGTATCGGCAACGATTACTGCCTGAGGTGACCGGACATCAAAACCTTCATTCCGGTCATAATCACAGGCTATAGCAAAAATCCCCACAAAAATGACTACGATTAATTTAGATATATGTTTCATATGTTTATTTTTTTAGTTTTGTCAACCATAAACCATCTTTCGAATAGTTAATCTAGAATTAGTTATTGTTTACTTTCTTAATGTTTTATTTTTGATGGAAATCACAATCACAGCCCTGATCACTAAATTATGATTGTATAGATGATCACCACAGTGGGTTTTGTTTTAGTTTCGGATTTTTAAGTAATTCAGTATAGGGTATTGGGTACCAATCCATCTTTGGGCTGTATACTCTGTTTTCGACACCAATAACAGCGTAACTGTATTTACCATCTGTATTTTTGCTAATTTGCATTCCATGAATTGTTCCGTTAAAATAGAGAGTTCCTTCTTTCCATCGTCGTACATCCCAAAAACGATGTTCTTCGAAAGCTAATTCCACCCTTCGTTCTTTGTGGATAGCCTGACGCATTTTGCCTTTTGTTAAAGATCCGGTTGCATAAGTTGCAACTCCTCCACGTGTTCTAAGTTTGTTTAACTGGTCATATATAGTTGCATCGGAAACAATATCATCGTCCGAAGATCCTAAGTATTCGTTTTGAGCTTCGCAATAATTCAACAGAATTTCAGCAAAACGAAAATGGATCCATGCACGTCGCGAGGTTTCACCTTTAGAAAGATTAAGCGAAAAGTTAGTAAACTTACGCATATAATATCCAGTTTTTGTTGCTGTGGAAGATCTTCCAAGTCCATCCTTTCCTCCAACATATGTAAAGACAGTATCTGTTCGGGTAGTTAATGGTTTTTGTCCATTAAAATAAAAATAAAGATTAAAACGTCTGTCGCGATTGGCATACGGATTCATAGGATCAATTGATTTACCTTTTATCGGATCAAAACAATCGATTAATTCCTGTGTGGGATTGGTGTAACCTTTTCCCGAAAAACTTATCGGCAAATTGTTTATTTCAATATCATTCCGGTTATCGTAACCGGTAGCAAAAAGCACTTCTTTGTCATAAGGTATGGAGATATAAGAAATGGTTGGCATGGCTGCAGAAAAGACCGCAGGATCCAAAGCTATGAGATTTGAGCTTCCGTTGACTGAATTAATAAAGGCAATTGCCACATCGGCTGCATCTTTCCATAATTTCTTATCTTCGACAGAATTATTCCAGGGACTTGCCAGATAGAGTAATGCACGTGATTTCAGGGCTATAGCAGAAGCAGTAGTAGCCCGTCCATAATTATCAACAGTAATAGGTTGTGATTTTGCCAACAGCGGGTTTTGTAAATAAACCATAGCGGTATCACAATCTTTAACAATGAACCGGATGGCTTCGGTAAAAGTACTCTGTTTTACCGCTAGTGATGATTCTTCAGTTAACACTGTGTCCACTAATTGAATGTTTCCCCAACGTTTGGCTAATTCAAAATGGTAATAAGCCCTTAAAAAGTAGGCTTCTCCTTTCATTCGTTTATAGTTGGCTATGCTTATGCTGTTTTTATCAATCAAACCTGCAGTTTTAATCGTATTGTTTAATTCGCCGAGAAACATATTGGTTTTACGGATACCGGTATACATATTTTTCCAGACATCAGCTTCAGGATTATATGCCTGGTTAATGGCACCATTGTTAAAAGCATGGACACTTGATGCTGAGTTGGAACAAATAGCTTCGTCGCTTGCACAAGCAAACATGGCATTATCAATGCGGTTGTACCCATTTATAATTTCACGGTAAGCACTGTTTAAAAAACCACTGGCATAACGTTCATCTGAAAATACGGCATCTTTTGTCAAATTTGTATCTACATCTTTATCAAGAGAAATACATCCTGTTATAAACAGAAGAAATATTGTAAGAATTATTGTAATTCGTTTCATAGTATATTATTATGTTTAGAATTTTACATTGAGACCTATATTGAATAATTTCATATTTGGATAGCCGGTAATACCTGCATTTACAACTTCAGGGTCGAGGTTATAATCAGATAAATAATCCAAAGTGAAAAGATTCTGTCCGTTAGCGTAAATTCGTAGTTCTTTAATCTTAGTAGTTTTCAGCCATTTCCCTGAAAATGAATATCCAACTTCAAGGTTACTCAATCGTAGAAAATTTCCATTTTTCATCCAATATGATGAACTTCGATAATTATTCGTATTTGATTCTGTTGTAAGACGCGGGTAAGTGGCATCATCTTCCCTTACTCCTGCTTCCCATGCTCCGTAAGCTAAAGCAGTTGCATTCCCGTTATCTTTAAGTAACCAAACGGCACTATTATTAAGATAGACAGTTCTTCCGGCAAATGCAGACACTAAAAACGAGATGTCAAAACCTTTATAATCCACCCCTGCGCTAAGTCCGAATGTCCATTCCGGAACAGAAGGAGAGCCAATTGCCACTTCATCCAAAGAGTTAATAATATTATCCCCATTCACATCCTGGTATTTTATATCACCGGGCCGAACTTTATAAAGTGCATTATAGGGACTTTTATCAATGTCTTCCTGGTTTTTATAATAACCGGTGGCAAGCATCCCTCTTTGTTGAGTTACCGAATATCCTGTGCGTTTCAGGTTATCGGGCAAGCCATCCACTTCATCCGTTTTAGTAATTTTGTTTCGGGCAAATGAAACATTTCCCTGTAAAAAGAAATTCAAATCATTGATATTGTTTTTATACGTTACACCTGCTTCAAATCCTTTGTTAAGTACTGATCCTGTATTAGCATACGGTGCAGTAGCTCCCAAAATAAGTGGAGATGAATTAACCAACGCCAGGATAACATTATTACGATTGTGTATAAATCCATCCAAATTGAATGTGAGTTTATCCAGCAATGATATATCAACACCAACATTATAATTGTGGGTTGTTTCCCATGTTAAGTCAGGATTTGAAATTCTGCCTTCCCAGGCCCCGTTACTCCAGGCAAACCCAGTTCCAAAAATATAACCTCCTGATGAATTTTCGAATCCTGACCAATGTGATTCATACGCATAACGGTCTAAACCAGAAGTTTTACAATTTCCGGCTTCTCCATAAGAAGCACGCAACTTCAAAAAGCTAATTGTATGGTTATCTTTCAGAAAATCTTCATTGGAGATCAACCAGGCACCTGATACAGCAGGGAAAAATCCAAAACGATGCCCTGCAGCAAATTCATCGGACCCATCATAGGAAAAACTAAAATCGAGGAAATAACGCTTGTCAAAGTTGTAGTTTGCACCACCATTCATTCCTAATTTGCCATAAGGAGGATTATCTCCCCGAATAAAGGTTTGTGCCTGATAATAACGAAGACTTCCTCCTACTCCATGTTGTCCGAATATTTTATTATATTTGAGACCACCGTAAAAGTTCAGCAGATAAGTAAACCCCTGATTAGTGGAGGACATACCAAGAGAAATATCTGAATTTTCACCATATCGGGTATAAGTTCCATCAGATTGTGACTCATAGGTAGCATATGTACGGGAACGCATCAAACCATACGTGGTATTCCCGTTATAACCCAGTGCTGCTTCGGCAGTTAAACCATCAGTAATAAAGTCCAGTTGTTGAACTGCTTTTGCCTTTATTTGCATGGTGATAGCACGATCCTGTCGGTTACCTGTTCGGGCTATCATTCCCAAAGGATTCTTCTGATACTGGGACGTTCCGCCCAACATAGAATCACTGTATTGAATTGGCATTGCATTGGGAGTCAATGAGGACAGAGTATTGTAAATATCACCTGCAGATGAATTCGGCATATTTTTATTTTCCATAGAACCGGCCAAATCCAATGATACGAGTAAAGACTTTGTGACACTGGCATCTAAATTGGTACGTATGTTGAAACGATTGTAATCGATATTGGTGTTATAGCCTTTATTTTCAGAGGTGTGTTTATACAATCCGCTTTGATCTAAATAACTGAAAAGCATAAAATAACGAATAAAATCAGTTCCTCCCCGAAACATTAATTTATATTGTTGTTGAGGTGCTGTTTTATTTAAGAATTCATTGTACCAATTTATATTCGGATAAAGCAGTGGATTCTGAGTTCCATCATACATGGTTGGGTTATATTTACTATCCGTCGGAAGTGACAAACCATCATTCTGTAAAGCTTTATCATAGAGAGTAACATACTCTTTTGAATTTAAAAATGCGGGAAGATTCGTTGGTTTTTGTATTCCTAATTGAGAAATAAATTCTATTTCAGGTTTCCCGATGAAACCTCGTTTGGTGGTTATCAGAATGGTACCATTGGCGCCTCGTTGTCCATATTGTGCATTGGAAGCCCCATCTTTTAATATGGAAACCGATTCAATTTCATTGACATCCATCTGACCAATTCCACGTTCTACATCATCTACCAGTATATAAGGTGAACGCATCCCATTTTCAGTTCCAATTCCCCGAATGTAAATACTATTCGATTCAAATCCGGGCTCTTTACCCACATTACTTAATACTGTTAATCCGGTTGCTTTGCCAGCTAAAGCAGTCTCTGTTGAGGTAACAAAAGATCTGCTTAAATCATTCGCTGATATAACCGATACTGCCGTTGTCAATTCAGAGAGTTTGCGTGTACCGTAACCGGTTTGATATTGAAACTCCTCTCTTTCAGGCAATAGAACTACGCTAAATGTCAGATTCTGTTTGTTTACTTCTTTTTTTTGAGCTATAAAGCCTTGTTTACTGAAATAAAGGACACTTTTTTCAGGGACTTGTATGGTAAAGTTACCCTGATCATTTGTAAACGATTGCATAAATGCATCCAGGATCGACACCGAAACATTCGATATAGCTTTTCCGGTTTTATCTACAACTGTTCCATGAATAGTCGTCAGCTCAATTTTATCATTGCTTTGAGCTACCATATAAGGAACTGAAAAGCCTGCAAATAAAATCACCAACAGGTACTTTCTTATTTTATTATATTTTTTTTTCATATCAATTGCTTATTCAATTTAAGGAATAAATAGCTATGGGAATATAGTTAATCAGACTTATTTTCATATAACTAAATCATTAATTACCAACCCGGGTTTTGAATATAAAGTGAATTTTTGTTCATGTCGCTGATAGGTATAGGGTATAAATTCATTTTTGAAGAATATATCCTGGTTTCAAAAAGGGTTCTATTATAAGTGAATGTACCATCACTGTTTTTTGTAATATCCATACCATAGAATGGTCCTTTGAAGTATTTTTCTCCATCCATCCATCTGCGGACATCCCACCAGCGATTTTCTTCGAATGATAGTTCAATTGCCCTCTCTCTTTTTATATCTTCGCGCATTTGATTCTGAGTAAGTTCAGATGGTAATTCAGGCATATTCGAGCGTTTTCGGATTAAATTCATATAGAAGTATGCCTTGTCCGGTCCTTCAGCCTCGTTGATGGCTTCTGCGTAATTTAAGTACACTTCAGCCAACCGGATATATTGCCAGTTATGAAAGGAGGCTGTTGAAGTGGATGGCTTTACAGTTTCAGGTAAATACTTACGGACAAAGTAACCGGTTTTACAATCTGTTATTTTTGGTCTGTGTTTACCTCCGATAAATGTTTCTATCGAAATGCCTTGCCAGGTTGAACCATTAAAGATAACAGTTTTATAAAAGCGAGGGTCTCTTCCGACATAAGGATTCAGAGGGTCATAACCCGAACCGGCTTCATCAATAGTTTTACCGTTAGCCATCTCAAACAGATCCACGAAATTCTGGGTTGGCAATACAGCACCGGCACCATTCAGGAAACCATCACCTGCAGGAGCCCATATTACGATTTCATCATCCCCGAATTTTTTGGGAGAATCGTTGAACCAAAATATCACTTCTTTGTTTTCAGGAGGACGAATAAAAAATTGTTGTTCGTAATCGGTTGCTCCTGCACCGGTATTATATAGTGAATAAACAGGTGATCCATCGGATACCAGATTAATTACATCCATAGCCGCATCGGCTGCTAATTTCCATTTATCGCTATTGGTAAATTCTTTATTCCACAACGGACTTGCAGCATAAAGCAATACTCTCGATTTCAAAGCCATAGCGGCCCCTTTTGTAACA
>Ga0302209_10000613_pt1 | contig 16714 bp, 16 predicted proteins | sample II_Fen_E3_1_FD_194574 | JGI IMG/M metagenome (GOLD analysis project Ga0302209, IMG submission 194574) | Peat permafrost microbial communities from Stordalen Mire near Abisko, Sweden - II_Fen_E3_1 | ecosystem: Environmental > Terrestrial > Soil > Wetlands > Permafrost | place: Sweden: Abisko...
CAGAATATCTTTGTTGGAACAGTTTTCACTGACCAGAATAAACCGTTCGCCGATGATTGCACTTTTGGTCAGTAGCATCATGGCTTTCGCCACATCATGCACATCGACATAGCCACTTCCACCATTGGTATAAAACATCAACCCTTTACGTACCTGACTAAAAAGCTGCGAACTGCCGGAAACGGTACCTGAGATTCCTAAAATAACACCCGGATTGACAATGACAGCATTCAATCCATTTTTAATTCCCTTCCAAACTTCCTGTTCGGAGAGATATTTGCTTTGAGAGTACAGAGAGCGTTGAGTGGAATCGACCCAGACTGAATCTTCATGAATCTGGTCATTACCGGTTGCTCTGCCACAGGCTGCAATGGAACTGACAAAGCAAAGCTTATCGACTTGGTTTTCAATGGCAGCACGGACTACATTCCGGGTTCCGATGACGTTTACATCAAGAATGGAATCTGCTGCATAATCGAATGAGACTACCGCAGCACAATGATACACTACTGAGACACCTTTCATTGCCTGATGAATAGACTTTTCATCGAGCACATCGGCTATTTTCCAGTCAATTCGGGCTAAACAGGCATCGGGTGAAGACGTATAGAAATTAAAAATAGTCCTTAACGGTTGGAGGTTACTTGTTGGACGGCGAATGGCCACTACCCGTTCATTTTCCTGCAACAAATGCCAGATTAAATTTCCGCCCACCAAACCTGTTGCACCCGTTACCAGTATCATTTCTTCATTTTTTGAATTGTTGCCCAAAAATACGGAAAGAAAACTGTATTTTTGCATTTATTTTTCTGAAAAGACTAAATCGAATCCGAATTCAAGATGAAGACCATATGTGTATATTGTGCATCGAGCTCGCAGGTAAAACCGAGTTACTTTGATGCAACCATCCGGCTGAGCAGGATATTCGCTCAGGCAGACCTGTCTGTAGTATATGGTGGAGGTTCTATGGGATTGATGGGACAGCTGGCAGACAGCACCTTGGAAGCAGGTGGAAAGATAACAGGTGTGATACCCAGGTTCATGTGCGAAGTTGAATGGAACCACACCATGCTAACCGAATTAATACTGGTAAATACCATGCATGAACGCAAAGAAAAAATGGCAATGATGGCTGATGCAATTGTTGCATTGCCAGGCGGCTGTGGTACCCTGGAGGAATTGCTGGAAGTTATCACATGGAAACGGTTGGGCATTTTTACAAAACCAATTGTCATCGTCAATTTAGAAGGATATTTTGATGCGCTGATCACCATGCTGAACCGGGCGGTGGATGAACATTTTATGCGGGATGAACATCGCCGTATGTGGGAAGTAGTGGAAACCCCGGAAGAAGTACTGGGAGCAATAGAAAATTCAGTGAACTGGGATTCGAATGCCCGGAGCTTTGCAGCACTCTAATAAACAATATGATTCAGCAAGATACCATACAAGCACTCAACGATAGCGTACAGGCCATACCGGATTCCCTGGTAAAGCTTGACTCGCTGACCAGGATCGATTCGATTGCCCGAATGGATTCGATACAGGCTGTTGCTGATTCACTGAAAGCACTTGCGCTGATCCCCAAAGGATTTTTGGGAATACCCCATCCATCGCTTCCTCAAACTGAAAGCTGGGTATTTGTCATTTTACTACTCTTATTTATATTGCTTATCTATTCCATTTCACGATCAGCAGGTCAAATTGCAGAAACAGTGAAATCGTTTTTACAGGTCAAGGAACGATCCAGCATATTCAGCAAAGCCACCGTGAACGACTTCAGGTTAAGCCTTTTATTGACTCTATTTTCAATCGGGGTATTTAGTTTATACGCCTATTTACTCCTTTCGAAGACGGACACACCGTTTTCAATCAAGACATATGGGTTTGTATTCTTAGTTACAGGATTATTTATGGGATTAAAATCAGGACTCTTCAATCTGCTTGGGTATGTATTTCTATCGCCTTTGACATTGAAAATGGGAAGGGAAAGTTATTTTAATATCATTGCCATTTTAGGAGTCAGCCTGTTTCCGTTTCTGATTTTAAGAATCTACATGCCACCACATTTATACTATATTACAGATACCATAAGCCTGGCATTGTGTGTGGGTGCCTCTATACTCGTCATAATTAAACTATTTCAAATATTTTTCCACAAAACAGTAGCTTCTTTTTATATATTGTTGTATCTTTGCACCCTTGAAATTTTACCCCTAATTATATTATACAGGGTGTATTACTTGATAATATAGTGCGATTTAAATTAAAACTTTATTACTTTGAAAATTAAGAAGATACTAGTATCCCAACCAAAGCCGACAACCGAAAAGTCGCCTTATTTTGACATCAGTGAGAAGTACAATGTCAAAATAGATTTTAGGCCGTTTATCAAAGTTGAACCCGTTTTAGCGAAGGAGTTCAGAGCACAGCGCGTAAACATCCCGGAATATACTGCTATTATTTTTAATGCGCGACATGGCATAGATCATTTTTTCAGGTTGTGTGAAGAAATGCGGATTACGATTCCTGAAACCATGAAGTATTTTTGTGTCTCCGAATCGGTAGCCTTGTATTTACAACGTTACATACATTATCGTAAACGAAAAGTATTCTACGGTGCAGCCGGAAAATTAGCCGAATTAGTGGTTATTATGAACAAGCACCTGGAGGAAAAGTACTTATTTATCACTTCGGATGTTCAGAACGAGGACACGATTACCACCCTTGAGAAATCAAAAATCACTTACGCCAAGGCAGTAATGTATAAGACTGTGAGCAATGATTTCGGGCCGGACGAAGAATTCAATTACGATATGTTATTATTTTTCAGCCCAATGGGAATTGGATCTTTATTAAAAAACTTCCCTGATTTTGTACAGGGTGACATACAGATCGGTTGTTTTGGAGCCACTACCGTACAGGCAGTCCGCGATGCAGGATTACGCCTGGACATTGAAGCGCCTCTACCCGGTGTACCTTCTATGACAATGGCATTGGAAAATTACTTAAAGGAAAGCAACAAGAAAGTCCGGAAATAACTCAATTCATATATAATATTCCTATCCCAAAAGTATCGAAGAATTTCCGTACTTTTGGGATAGTTTATTTTTAAGACATGATCCACCAGAATACATTTTCAAAATCGGAACATTTGTGTGGAGAAAAACGCATAACCCGCTTGTTTACACAAGGTGATGCATTTATCGCCTACCCCTTGCGCGTGGTATTCATCATTGAACCTAGAAAAGACGATGAACCTGCGAGTATTTTGGTAAGTGTACCAAAAAAACGATTCAAACGCGCGGTTAAAAGAAACCGGTTAAAACGACTAATGCGCGAAGCTTACCGGTTAAACAAACAGTTGATTCTTGAAAAATTAAATGTAAAACAGTTACAAATTCATTTGGCTTTCAACTATGTCTCGGATGATGAACTGGATTTCATAGCCATAGAGAAAAAAATGAAAATCTCGCTTGGAAGATTGATTGACAAAATAGAGTCGTTATGAAGAAAGCGTTACAGTTCATAGTACTTCTACCGGTTTATTTTTACCGGTATAGCATTTCACCTCTGATCCCACCCCGATGCCGGTACACACCTACTTGTTCTGAATATACCATTGAAGCAATAAAAAAACACGGCATCCTGAAAGGCGGACTGTTGTCCATAAGACGTATTGCCAGTTGTCACCCCTGGGGAGGCAGCGGATATGATCCTGTCCCCTGATTGAACTCGATTTTCAGGAAGTTTATAGCATTAAGTTTAAGGGTTGGCAATAACAATAAAGAAAAATTGTATCTTTGCCATTCGCACTAATTTTTTGAGACCCCATACTGCTTGATAAACATCGTTAAACATATTATCCTTTTTCCCTTTGCGTTACTTTACGGAATAGTGACAGGCATTCGCAATTGGTTGTTTGACCAGGGGATTCTATCTTCCACATCGTTCGATATTCCAACCATCTCAGTAGGCAACCTGGCAGTAGGGGGCACCGGAAAAACCCCTCATACAGAATACATACTTTCCATTTTACAACCAGACTGGAAAACCGCCATGTTAAGCCGTGGATATAAACGTAAAACCAAAGGCTTTTTCCTGGCAAATACCGAGTCTGACAGTCAAACAATAGGCGATGAACCTTATCAAATCCACCAAAAATTTCCAAAGGTTACGGTTTCAGTAGATGAGAAGCGCGTTCACGGGGTAAAAAAACTAATAGAACTTGTTCCCGGTTTGCAGGTGGTGGTACTCGATGATGCCTTCCAACACCGATATATCCAGGTTGGATTATCCATATTACTGACTGATTATGCCAACTTATACAGCCGGGACCTCCTATTACCGGCAGGGAGGTTACGGGAATGGAAAAGTGGAAGTTCACGTGCGAATATCATTGTGGTCACTAAATGCCCGCAAGACCTGTCACCAATTGAAATGAGGGTGTATAAAACAGAATTGAAACCTAAAGCCAACCAGTCGATATTTTTCTCCTGTTTCAACTATGAGGACTTAATCCCTGTATTCTCAACTTCGAGAGTGGATACCTGGACTTTTAAAAAAATAGAAGATACTAATGCAGGAATACTGCTGGTTGCAGGAATTGTTTCCCCAGAAACTATCTTAGACCAGCTAGGCAGGTATTCCAAGAATATAAGTACTTTGTTTTTCGAGGATCATCATGCTTTCCAGTCAAAAGATTTCATGCAGATAAACAAAAGATTCGACACACTAACACAGACTGACAAAATAATTATTGTTACTGAAAAAGATGCTGCCCGGCTTGTCTCAAATCCAAATTTCCCGGATACATTAAAAGCAGTCACTTTTGCGCTCCCCATCAGGGTTAAAATACTACACGATCAAGAATCATTATTCACTCAAAAAATCAAAAATTATGTTATTGAAAATTCAAGAAACCGCTGATTTCCTTCGTTCCAGAATTCCTTCGAAACCAAAAACCGGGATTATACTCGGGACAGGATTAGGGAACTTAGTGACACAGATTACTGACAAAACCGAAATCCCATATGAAATAATACCTAATTTTCCGGTATCAACAGTAGAAGGGCACAGTGGAAAACTTATCATTGGAAAACTGGGAGATGTAGAAGTTCTGGCCATGCAGGGCAGGTTTCATTACTACGAGGGATATGATATGAAGGCGGTTACCTTTCCGGTACGCGTCATGAAAGCGCTGGGAATAGAGACATTACTGGTTTCGAATGCGTCGGGAGGTGTAAATCCTGATTTTGAAATCGGCGACCTAATGATCATTACCGATCATATCAATCTTTTCCCCGAGCACCCGCTTCGAGGCAAGAACTTTCCTGAACTGGGCACCCGTTTCCCCGATATGAGCGAAGCTTACTCAAAAGAACTAATCGCGAAAGCTAAACTTATTGCAACCAAACACAATATCAAAGTTGTGGAAGGGGTATATGTAGGAACTACCGGACCGACCTTTGAAACTCCAGCAGAATATAAATACTTCAGGACTATCGGTGCAGATGCAGTAGGCATGAGCACCGTTCCGGAAGTGATTGTTGCCAATCATGCAGGAATACGTTGTTTTGGCATTTCAATTATTACAGACCTGGGCGTCCCTGGGAAAATAGTAGAAGTAAGTCATGAAGAAGTCCAGGAAATAGGTAATTCAGTACAACCACTGATGACTCTTATCATGAAAGAACTGATACATGAAGTTTAAGAGAGAAATTCTCTCAGAAGGAGATTCTACCTCCTATAAAAAGGAATTGCTGTAAAGCAATTCCTTTTTTTCATTCCATACCATTTATTTCATTACTCCTACTTTTTTAAGAAATGCCATAGTGGCTTGGCTGATTTCCGAATTCTTTTCTTTTTCGAAATTACCGTGCTTTCCACCTTCAACAGTAATAAATTCATTATAAACCCCAGCCTTATCGAGCTTTTGGTGCAACCTGACCGATTGTACATAGGGCACTATGGGGTCAGCATCGCCATGAACAATAAATACCGGTGGATTATTCTTGCTAATATAGGTTACCGGCGAAATAGAGGCTCTGAAAACAGCATTCCCTGCTTGATCACCCATCCAGTTTAATAAGGATTTATAGGTATAAAACTTATCTGTTTCATCCACAAAATCCGAAGGGGCATATTTGCTGATAATAGCAGCAACCTTCATATTCTCTTTTCCCTTACAATACGTATCGAATCGACGGTCGTTTTCAAGAAAACCAGCCATCAATGCCAAATGAGCCCCTGCCGAACCTCCCATTAATACTATTCGTTTCGGATCAATATTCAATTCTTTGGCATGCAAAATAAGATAGTCCATGGCACTGCGGATATCTTCAATGGCTCCGGGTGCTTTAGCAACATTTACCATACGATATTCAACATTGGCTACTGCGAATCCCGCCTTAAAAAAAGAATTAAATCCGCCCTGCCCCTCCTTGGACCCGTGATTCCAGCCGCCACCATGAATATTAATGATTACAGGAGTTGTTGTCGTACTTGCAGGATTAAAATAAACATCCAACTTCCCATCCCAGTCTTTTACTTTTGTATAAACCACGTCAATTTTGGATTCATATCCTGCCGGGTATTCTACTGTTTTTACTACAACCTCCTGTGCCATCATGCTTAGGCAGGCAATAAACAACGAAAGAGTAATTAAGATTCCTTTTTTCATGCTGTAATTCTGTTTAGTTATCAAAGTTTATTTTTAATTGCAAAAGTGAGATTGGTTGACCAATAATTCATATGCCAAAAGTAGATATTGCAATCTGTATCGTAAAACCCTTAAAACTGTTTTAAAGCACAAAAACAAAGAAAGTTTCCGAAAAATACATTTCAGGAACTTTCTTTGCTTCATAAATTGAACTTTTCAATCCAATTACTTCCTTGTATGATTAAATCAAGCTACTTCCACTACTTCGTATCCAATAGCATCAACGGCATTTTTCAATGTTTCATCACTCACTTCATGGGTAAGGGTTAGTTTTGCCGAGTTTGATTCCAAATCCACTTTGGCTTCTACCCCTTCGATGGCATTCAAGACTTTCTCCACTCGCATTGAGCAATGAGGACAGCTCATACCTTTTATTTGCAACGTTTTTTCTAACATAACTGTTTTTGAATTAATTGATTGTTCTGAATTTATTTTTCTCTGGTAATTTTTTAAAGACTTTGGAACAGTTGGTTTAAACCGCGTCAATCGAAGTGCATTAAGGACAACCGTTACCGAACTAAAACTCATAGCAGCCGCAGCAAACATAGGATTCAGTTTCCATCCCAAGGTACTATAAAACACACCTGCTGCCAACGGTATGCCAATAATATTATAAAAGAATGCCCAGAATAAGTTTTGTTTGATATTTACCATGACCGTTTTACTAAGCCTGAGTGTTGTCACGGCGTCCAACAAATCACTGCGCATTAAAACTACATCGGCCGATTCAATGGCTATGTCGGTACCCGCGCCAATGGCTATGCCTAGGTTGGAACGCATTAAAGCAGGCGCATCGTTGATCCCATCACCAACCATAGCAACCGTCTTACCTGCCGCCTGCAGTCTGGCAACCTCTTTATCTTTATCTTGTGGCAGGACTTCAGCAACAAAGGAAGAAATACCGAGTTGAGACTGTATGGCTGCAGCAGTTTTAGAGTGATCGCCGGTAAGCATGACTACTTCCATTCCCATTGCCTCGAATTGTTCAATAGCCTCTTTACTGGATGGTTTTACAACATCAGCCACAGCTATAATTCCAAGAATCTCAACTTCATTTGAAATAAAAAGAGGCGTTTTTCCTTCGTCAGCCAACTTATCGGATAATACATCAAATTCATTAAGATGAATCTTCCGGTCGGTCATCAGTTTCAGATTCCCTGCCAGGTATTTTTTTCCTTCAACGATTGCTTCTATTCCTTGTCCTGGTATTGCCTGAAAGTTTTCAACTACGCGAATATCCAACTTATGTATTTCAGCTTCCAGCAGTATGGCTTCCGATAATGGATGCTCGGATGGTTTTTCAAGGGCAACAGCAATTTTCAGCAGTTCACTTTCAGAAATTGATTTTAGAGTAAAGATATCTGTTACTTTGGGTTTACCTTCGGTAATTGTTCCTGTTTTATCAAGAACAACTGTATCAATTTTATGCCCCATTTCAAGTGATTCGGCCGATTTAATTAAAATGCCGTACTCAGCACCCTTGCCGGTTCCCACCATAATGGCCACCGGAGTGGCAAGTCCCAAAGCACACGGGCAAGAGATGACCAACACGGCAATACCAATGGATAATGCAAAATCGAACGGATAGCCCAATAACAACCAGGTTGTAATCGACACTATCGAAATACAAATCACCACAGGCACAAAAACTGCACTTATTTTATCAGCGAGTTTTGATATGGGAGCCTTTGAAGAGGAAGCATCTTCCACCAATTGAATGATCTGGGCCAACGTAGTGTCGTTTCCCACCTTGGTAGCTGCCATGGTAAAATAGCCGGACTTATTGATACTTGCACAGAGCACACTATCCCCTTTTTCTTTATACACCGGTAGACTTTCACCGGTCAATGCCGATTCATCAAGGGATGAATTGCCGCTTTCAACAACTCCATCAACAGGTACACGCTGTCCAGGCCGAACGACAACCACATCCCCAACCAACACCTGTTCTACTGGGATTTCCAATTCAAGGGCATCACGAAGTACAGTTGCAGTTTTAGGTGCCAGATCCATCAAACGGGTAATAGCATCCGATGTCCGGCTTTTAGATTTAGCTTCAAGGTATTTTCCCAGAGTAATAAGTGTCAGGATGGTTGCCCCTGATTCGAAATATAGATCCTGGGAGTACTGAGTGGCTGTTTCAGGATCACCATGACCGAGTGCATACCCGATCTGGTAAATGGCATAAATCCCATATAAAATGGCTGCTGAAGAACCTATCGCAATCAGGGAATCCATATTGGGGGCAGCCTTAAACAATGTTTTAAAACCTACCTGAAAATACTTTCTGTTGACAAACACAATGGGTAAAGTCAGTAAGAACTGGGTAAATGCTATTAAAAGCACATTTTCAATGCTATGAAATGAATGAGGATACGGCAAGCCAATCATATGTCCCATGGATATATACAGCAGGGGAATCAGAAAAATGAGTGAGGTCCACCAACGCATTTTCATTTCGGCTTGTTCCAACTGAACATAGTCAATTTTTGGAGAGGAACTTACGACTGAATTCGTTGTAATTTCTCGCAGATGGGCTTCGTATCCGGCATCAACAACGGCATTCTCGATAGATTGAACAGTCAAGTCATGTTCATCAAAAATAACAGACATACTATTGGTGAGTAAATTCACATTGACTGACTTAATCCCCGTTAATTTACGTACGCTTTTCTCTACGTGCGCTACACACGAAGAACATGTCATGCCCGTTACATCGAATTTTTCAGTCTTCATTCTTCAACTTTAATGTTTAACACAAAAACAGTACCGACCCGATAATGTTCACTATCAAATTGTATGCTTGTGCAAAATTAGTATAAATAAAGGGTTTGCCTTCAAAACAATGTCAATTTTCTATACCTTTGCACACAGATTCCAAATGAAATAATTTTTTCAGCATGAACGAGAGCCTCGTTAACAAAGAACCTTCTATAGAACAAACAGCAGTATTATTAATTGATATCGCTTCTGCATTAATGTCTTCAGGAGCCCATACCATGCGTATCATTCAAAATGTCTCCAGGATGGCTGAAACCTTTGGATACGATTTGGACCTTTCGGTTTTTCAAATGAGTATTATGATGACTATTATCAACAAAGAGGATCCGGTGAAATTACTTACTCAAATCAGAAAAATTAAGCCATTGCATTTAAACTTTACCATTGTATCCGAATTAAGCACGTTAAGTTGGGATACCTATGACAAGCATCTCCCTTTCGACGAAGTCACCTCCAATTATTGCCAGATCATCAATCAGAAGAGAATGAACAGTTCACTGGTATTATTTTTGGTTGCTGCTGCCAATGCTGCTTTTTGCGGTTTATTCAGGGGGGATTTTATTGCAATGACATTTGTATTTTTCGCTACCTTCGCCGGTTTTTTTGTAAGACAGGCTTTGATGAAAAAAAATATAAATCATTTGGTAACATTTACAACAAGTGCATTTGTTGCTTCTCTGCTGGCTGGCATAGGCTATGTCATTCACATTGGGCACACCCCTGAGATAGCGTTGGCTTCGAGTGTATTGTTTCTCATTCCGGGAGTTCCGATGATAAATTCCATCCTGGATATCCTTCAAGGTCACATTCTTACCGGAATCGCACGCTTAGTAAATGCAACCAGTTTAATTGTCTGCATAGCAATCGGTTTATTTACTTCTATGTTAATTTTAGGATTAGAGAAATTATGACTTATGAAATGATTCGCTTGTTACTTATTGATGGATTAATGGCAGCTATTGCTGCTATTGGATTTGCAGTGATATCCAATCCACCCCGCAAAGCTATTTTTGTATCGGCAATATTAGCGGCATTGGGTCATTCTTTGCGGTTTTTTCTGATTAAATCCGGGTTGGATATATCCTTGTCAACCTTTGTGGCGGCCACCTTCATAGGATTATTGAGCATTGTGTTTGCCCGAATTATTCATTGTCCAGCAGAGGTATTTTCATTTCCATCATTACTCCCCATGATTCCAGGGATGTTTGCATACCGGACGATATTAAGCGTTATCCGCTTTATGCAAAATTCGGATGTCATCAAATCACAACAATTCATGATGGACTTCTTTCACAATGGAATGACTACTTTGTTTATTTTATTGGCATTAGTGGTAGGCGTATCCTTACCTATTTTATTCTTTCCTAAACTTTCGTTTTCAGTTACCAGGAAATACTAAGCAACTGAATAATGCTAAAAAAAGACAAAGCCCGATATCACATCGTGCTTTGCCTGGAAAACAAATTATCCAATTTAAGAAAATGTCCAGAAAAAATTCAATCTTGTTATTCTGATAAGGTCGGAAATAAACTCATATTTATTCTTTTCTCCAGCTTATTTAGAAAGTAATAGTATTCACTGTACTGGTTGCTGAAAGCGAAGTAGTAGATTTCAAAGTAGCTCCTGCAGTTGAATAGGCTCCTCCCGCATATAATCCCCATCCTACAGATCCGCCCACAAAACTTCCACCTGTATACGTGCCTCCGAAATAAATTTTATAGATTGTACCTTTTACTAAGCCCGGTGAAGAGAAGTGGAAATAATACACCGCATTTTTGGGTTTAAAGGTGACCATCTCAGTTCCATTTGCATTTTCAATATGAAATAATGAAGTTGAAGCAAGCGAAGCACTCGATTTAACAAACAGACCTACTTGAGTGGAAGAAGTACTCATAGCTTTTGACATCGATGAGTTTGATCCGCTTGAAATCAGGGTACCCCCATTCATTAAAAAAGTACCGTTGAAGTCAATCCCTTCTTCCGGCTGGCTGGTTGGGCCTGAAACAATTGTTGTGCCCCCGCTAATCGTAATATTACCATTGCTATCGATGGCATCACTCCCTGAAACAATTACAATACCCGCTTTTATATATAAATTACTGCCATCGTTCGATTCTGTTCCACCGGACACAGTTCCAAAGGTTGCATTTATACCATCATTCGATGCGGTAATGTTGGTTGTTCCTCCGTTAAATGTGATGGAAGGAGCTTCTACCCCTTCACCAACTCCCGAAATGGTGGAGACAGCCGAAATAGTATTTGTACCACCGGTGATCAGGATCGATACATCTGAATGGATTCCATCATCTACCGAACTAATGGTATTCATACCATTGTTGATAGATATCGCCCCGGAAGACACTATGGTTTTGGGGTGACAATAATCAGTTCCGGATACCAAAAATCTTAAACCGGTTGTTTTGATATTTAATGTCGGCGAATTCCCTGAATCACCAATGGTGATGGCACCATCGGCTTTTATTCCTTTTCCTCCTGTTCCCGAGCTTAAAGTTGTTAATGTTCCTCCAATAATACTAATATTTCCGTCAGCTGTCAAACAGGCTGCACTGTACGAGTCGGTAATTCCACCGGTATTTTTATACGTCGTACCGGCACCCGAACATGTTACATTTAAGGTTCCGCCAGTCATCTTTATATTGGTATCACTCGAAACGCCCTTCCCTGCTGCGCCTGAACTGGTAATGGTTATGTTGCCGCCGTCGATATTGACAGCTGCATCACCTTTTATAGCGGCGCAATAAGAAGGATCATAGCCGGAACCGGAGGTTTCAAGTTCTACTGCTCCGGATGTATTGATTGTGAATGTGCCTCCGGTTAGTGTAATATCCTTGGTTGCTTTGATTCCTTTGGATTGGGTTCCTCCCACAGTTAATCCCAAAATACCACCGGTAACATACAATGTACTGTCACTGTTCACGCATGAGCTCCCCGGATTTGAAACAGAAAGTGTGAATGTCCCATTATGGATAGTCATCACTCCATCACTTTTTAAACATTTTGGCGAGGCATAATCTACTGTTGATGTACCACTTGTACCCGAGACAAGCAATCGGGTTCCGGTATTTGTCACTTTTACGGTAGGTGAATTAGTGACATCACCAAATGAAAGGTTACCATCCGCCGAGATACCCTTCGATGCAGTTCCTGAACAAACAGCAGTAAGTGAACCGCCCTTTACATTTATATTCCCATCTGCCTCGAAACAGGAGGAAGCGTATGAATCCAAAACACCCAGTGAATTTGTATACGTTGCACCTCCACCGGAGGTTGTAACATTCACATTTCCTGATGTCATCGTTAAATTGCCATCCGCCGAAATCCCTTTTCCGGCAGCCCCCGTGCTTGTAATGGTGATGGTTGCGCCCGAAACAGTTAAATCGGTACTGCATTTAATAGCGGTACAATAAGAAGGATCAAATCCTGATCCTAAGGCTGACAGGACCGGACCACCTGCAGTATTAATGGTTAGAGTACCGCCACTGAGAGTCATTGCTTGCTTTGACTTCAATCCTTTTGCCTGATTACCGTTTACAGTCATGTTGATAATGCCACCTGAAATTGTCATGGTACTATCACTTGCTATTCCTTTTGTATCGGCAGTGGCATTGACAGTTGTAATGCTTCCGCCCGATATGATCACATGACCTGTTTCACATTCTATTCCATCGCTTGTTGCAGTGACATTCAGGGTTCCACCTGACATTCGGAAGTAATATTTAGAGTGAATGCCATCTTTGGCAGCTCCCGTTACGGTGATGTTCCCATTGTTTATCTGAATATAGCCATCACTGCAAATTCCATGTTTGCTGTTGCTTTTTACTGACAGGCTGCCAGTTCCATCAAGCCATAACTGACCTTCACTGAAGAAAGTAGCCTTCTGATCCTCGGTACTTGTTGCATAAACAGTTCCATCAGTTAGTGAATTTGTAGTTCCATCAGCCAGCAATACTGAAATCTTTTTAGTTGACTGAATATTGATAGCCGGACCATCCGCATTGGTAATGTTCACTCCTTTTAAAATCAGCCCGAGCCTGTAAGCACTGTAAATTTTAAAAGAACCATCTGTTGCAGTACCGCTCAGGACATAGGTAACCTCTGTTTGATCCAGGGAAGAATTTACCACTACATCTGCTCCCGATTGTGTGATAGATACACCATGCCCTTGTAATGGATTTTCGATGACTGCCGAAGCGCCTGTATATGTAATCTTAACAGTATCGGATACATTCCCAAAATTCAGACTATCAATTGATGTAAGCGTAAAAGTCGACAGGGTACCATCATTTTTGTGAATGTTAAGCTCTGTCTGGTTATTTCCGAAATTGAGGCTGTCAATGGCCGACACCAAAACTTCCAGTACTGATTTATCATTCTTGTGAATAAATAGTTTATCCTGGGCGAAAAGCGCAAACAAACATGTAATGCTTAGAAATATGATTCCTGCCTTTTTCATAGTTTAATAAATTTCAGTGCCTGGTTATGTACTTTGAGGACATAAAACCCCTTAGTAAGGGAACTGACATCAATCTGTGGATCAATCGATGTAATTTGTTTCACGATTACTAAGGCTCCATCAAACCTGTATACCTTGGCGAAAGTTTTCCCTTCGGCAACATTCCTCAAGGACAACACATCGGAAACAGGATTTGGATAGACGGAAAATGCGGTTTCATCTCCCGATACACCCACAATTCCGGAAACGACATTGAATACCATTTTTTTTATTACAGATTCACTGAATGAATCAGTTGTTCCGGCAGCATAAGTCAATATCATATTCGTTCCAACGAAAGTGATCTTGTTTAATGATTTTAATGCCGTACTTTTTTCAGTACCATCATTAAATTTCAATATCAGATTTTGGGCCTGAATCTTACAAATACAACTACCTATTAAGCAACAGAGTGTAATCGCAAGTAGCAATTTTAGTTTCATAAAAAAAGGATATCGTTGAATTTGACCATAAAACTAATCATGGAAATTGACCAAATGAAATATTTTCTGTGGAAAGCTTAATTTAATCAGTAGAAACTGATCCCCTGCCGTTAAATAAGTAATTCAAAGTATTTAATGATATATATTGAGTTTTGACCCCAACCCCCAAAAGGGGATTAAAGACCCTGTATTTGAGTAATGGCTTATACCAAATATCTTCTGAAGAGGCACTCTTACTCCCCCTTTGGGGGTTGGGGGGTCAGAAATAAAATAGTTGCAAGTTCAATCATATTATATATTTAACAAACATATCAATATTTATTACTGATTACTTATACTATTCGAAGATGCTCTTTTTTTTAATTTTACAGACTGAAAGTATTCTTTTTAAAAATACAAATTGTTAAATATCATCCTTTTTGTTTGTTTTTAAATCCAAAAGATAAGTTTGTTCCGTCTAATTAGAAAACAAACATTATTTTTACACTTTAAAAATTACAATTATGAAACGATTCGGATTTTTTTTATTGGCCATGACCTTGTTTGTTGGAGCCAATGCAGCAAAACCAGCTATCAATATTGACAGCCTGAAAAATGAGATTATCCAGAACAATAAGGAGATTCAGGAACAAAAGAAAGACTCCATTACCTTTTCAAAATTATCTGCTAATCAAATACTGGAACTAAAAAAAGGAGAACAGGAGGTTGAAAAGAAACAAATTGAGAATGAAGCTCGCAATGAAATGCCATTTAACGGGTTTGAGCTCTTTATGATTTGTTTATTGCCTTTCCTGTTTGTAGCATTGATTATTGGTCTTAACATTAGAGCGAAAAATGCAGAATCCAAACGCCGGTATGATTTGTACTCTAAGTCTTTGGAAATGGGACAAACCATACCCGAACATTTCTTCGACGAACCTAAAAAAGCAAACCCTTCTTCTAATTTGAAAAAAGGAATACTTTGGGCGTCAGTCGGACTGGCTCTATTGATTTGGTTCTTTATTGAGCACCATAATAATGGTTTAATACTTGGCATTGTTCCTACCTTTATTGGTATTGGATATTTGTTGGTTCATTACCTCGACAAACCCAAAACGGATTCAACAGGTAATAATGATGAGCAACACGGATGATATCCGCTGGGTCACACAGGTTGCTTTGTTTGGGGATAAAAGCGCATTCGACAAACTAACCTGTAAATACCAGTCGCCCATACGGAGGTTCTTCCTGAACCTGACTGTGGGCGATGGTCCGTTGAGTGATGACTTGGCGCAGGAGACCTTTATTAAAGCATACCTGAACATGACAGCCTTCAAAGGGTTATCGGGCTTTTCAACCTGGTTGTACAGGATTGCTTACAATGTATATTACGACTCGGTCAGGGCTCAAAAGCATTACGAGGATATTGACGAACAGGTCATTGACAGTCAGCATTACACCCTCAATGAATTCTCTTCCGAAAAAATGGATATTTATAAAGCGTTAAAAATGTTACGCAAAGAAGAACAAACTGCTGTATTGTTGTTTTATATGGAAGATAAAACACATAAGGAGATTGCAAACATTATGAATTGCCCCCTTGGAACTGTCAAAACCTATATTTTAAAGGGGAAAGAAAGACTAACTGTTTACTTAACAGAAGCGGGATATGGAAACTAATGAGACAGACAAATTGCTGAAAGATTTTTTCAGTGAACATAAACTGGAAATTGCCGATAATGGCTTTACCCGCCGGGTGATGCACAGACTCCCTGAACAATCTGATAAAAGTTGGATAGTGTGGGTCTTTGCTGCAATCGGTATGGCACTTTCCATTTATATGGGAATTACCTTCGGACTGATAGAACACATCTTGGTACTCCTTAAACATGTTTCCATCTATTACATTGTAGGAGCCGTTTTTTGCTTTCCATTGGTGGGAACCGCAGGATACTTTTTTTCCCAGAATAAGAATTACAGGATGATATAAATATCAAACGACTTAAAACAGCAATAGACGCTCGTGAGCGTCTATTGCTGTTTTAAGTCGTTTATATATTAATATAAGGATAATTAATGAGTCTTAGAGCTTATGTATAGTACTGAAATTAGTTTCCACTTTTAAAGAATACTGTCTTCTACTTTCTTTTTCTTCCACTTGTATCGTCCTGAAATTTGTTTACACTTTTGATTAATACTATAATTCTATTTTTTATCTTTGTGTTGTCATATTCAAGCGGAGTTAGGCTCTGCTGAGGAGCAACCTAACAAGGAATA
>Ga0302209_10000614_pt1 | contig 16681 bp, 15 predicted proteins | sample II_Fen_E3_1_FD_194574 | JGI IMG/M metagenome (GOLD analysis project Ga0302209, IMG submission 194574) | Peat permafrost microbial communities from Stordalen Mire near Abisko, Sweden - II_Fen_E3_1 | ecosystem: Environmental > Terrestrial > Soil > Wetlands > Permafrost | place: Sweden: Abisko...
GGATACAAAAGATACTTTCATCCTGCAAGAAAATTTACAGTTAATAATTTCACTGTTTTTGAGTACATCACTCACTCCTCGTGGTTTTTAGGAGGCTTTGAAAAAAAAATTAATAAGTCATCTACTATCATATTGAAACTTACCATTAAAATAAGGTTTTAATCTGAAAAAATTTTAATAATTATCCGCAAAGTATCCTACTAGTTCATTGTCGTATTTCATTAGATTCTATTTTGTTTTGTCTTTGTGCAACTTTGTGTTTTTGTTGCATTCTTTTTTTCTTGCCACTAAGTCTCTAAGTCACAAAGGAACGCAAAGTTAATTACTAACTAAACTAAGTTGTGTAATAAATAGAAAATTAAATTAACTATGGTTTCACAATTTAATCACGAGAATTGCTATTTAAATGCGATTTCATTCACAAATTCAATTTTATAAATCTTAAGGAGCTTTTGCGGATAATCATAAAATTTTATTTTAAAATACTAAACTTCAGTATAAAACCGTTCAATACTCTACCCAACCTTATACATCATTACTAAAAACAGATTAAACTTTTAGTTTGTAAGATATTATTCAATCCTATTCTTTTTTGTACCACCTTTTTTTAAGAGATGGTTGGAGATTGATTGTATTATAATATTTAAGTTAGGCATATTTCTATTGTTGCCTCCACTTGTCGGTAGGGGTTTGTAACTCATTTCATACGAACAAAAAAACCATTTTGTACGATTAATAAGACTCCGGACACAATGGAACACGAGGAGTGATTTCCAGGTATTTATTTTGTATATTTGTGCAGACTGGCGGTTGAATGTTTAATAACAATAAAGTAAAATACAATTCAAATATCCTAAGTAGCTGTTCTTTGTTACAAACGAAAAACTAAATCCCCTCGTAAAAAACCAGGGTAGAAACGAAAAAATATGTAATAACTGTGACATAATGAACCAGATAACGAAAATATCTGGAACAAATAATCTACAACAAAAAAATGACGTTAGAAGAAATAATAAATTACAGACGTTCTGTACGACACTACAAAAATATTCCCATTGATCCGGAGAAAGTGAAACATTGTATCAAACTTGCAACATTGGCACCCAACAGTTCCAACATGCAGCTTTGGGAGTTTTATCACATCACGGATCCTAAAGTACTAAAAGAACTCTCTGTGGCTTGTTTAAATCAGCAAGCGGCGACTACTGCGCAACAACTGGTAGTTTTTGTTACCAGGCAGGATTTATACCGGAAAAGAGCAAAAGAAATGATCGGGTTGGAAACTCAAAATGTATTGAAAAACAGTCCAAAGGAGAAACACGAGAAAAGAATTAAAAGGTGGAAATTGTATTATGGAAAAGTAATGCCATTTTTATATTCCCGCTGTTTAGGAATTTTTGGGTTGGTCCGAAAAATCCTGGTGAACATGGTTGGAATATTCAGACCTATCACATATCAGGTATCTGAAAACGACGTGAGAGTAGTGGTTCATAAAACCTGTGCGTTGGCGGCGCAAACTTTTATGCTGGCAATGGCCGGTGAAAGGTATGACACCTGTCCGATGGAAGGTTTTGATGGTAGAAAAGTAAAAAGCATCCTGAAATTGCCTTTGGGGGCAGAAATAAATATGATTATTTCCTGTGGTATCAGGGATGAACATGGAGTCTGGGGTGAAAGAATGAGAATTCCTTTCGACGAAGTGTATCATAAGATTTGAATAACGACAGAACTCAGCCCACTTAAGCAATAAAAAGGATATAATGTCGTATTTATTTAAGAATACAGGAAAGCGATCTTTAATTGTTGTCAATAACTGGAAATGCACAGAAATAGAATTGATTAATTTGACTTCCCTTCGAATATATGATGAGGCTGTGTAAAAACGAATAAAGTTGAACAAATTACTTGCTAATTGAAAATTAACTGTTTGTTAAATAAGGTTGAGCATAGTGGGTGATTGATCTACTACTAAGGTTTAATATTTGAAAATAAGGTTTTTAAAGAATGAAACTTTATTTATATTTGTCAACCTAAATAGAAAAAATGCTCTCTGTTTCTAAACCTTTTTACCTGATTTCAATGTTGAGTTTCAATTTGACAGTATTAGGTTTTTAAATTTTCTTTTTACACAATTCGTTAGGGGCAGGAGGTAATTGTTTCAACTTCCAAGGGAAACTATTGAAGTAAAACATTGTTTCAGTTAATACAAATCATTTAAAGAATTTGAAATATGGAGTTACCGAAGAAACCGCTATTAAAAAAGATCCTGAAATACTTTTTGGTTCTCCTGTCTTCAATAGTACTTTTGTGCGTATTGTTATTTATTGCAGTGTATTCGGGGAAGTTTGGTGCTTTACCAAATAAAGAAGCACTGAAAGCAATAAACAATGAAGAGGCATCGCTGGTAATTTCCAGCGATAGTGTGATTATCGGGAGGTATTTTGCCGAGAACCGGACCAATATATCCAACGCAGAAATACCTGATCATCTTAAAAAGGCTTTGATTGCCACCGAAGACAAGCGCTTTTTTACCCATAGCGGGTACGATATTCAGAGCTATTTCCGTGTTTTCTTTAAAAGTATCCTTTGGCGCGAAAGCAAAGGGGGTGGGGGGAGTACGCTGTCACAACAATTGGTTAAAAACTTATACGGACGCCGGAATTATCGTTTCTTAAGTATGCCGGTAAACAAGATACGGGAAATAATTATTGCCGCCCGTATAGAGGAAGTGTACAACAAAGAAGAACTGTTATTGCTTTACCTGAATTCAGTACCTTTTGGCGAAGACGTATACGGGGTGGAAGCAGCTTCCCACCGCTATTTCAATAAACCTGCCCGCAAGTTGAAAGTGGAAGAATCGGCTGTTTTAGTGGGATTGTTGAAAGCAAACACCTATTTTAACCCACGCCTGAATCCCCAAAATTCGCTGCAACGCAGAAACCTGGTGCTGACTCTGATGGAAAAACAAAATTATCTGACAAAAGCAACGGGGGATAGTTTGCGGAAATTGCCACTAAATCTAAACTATGAAAATATGAATGCAGATGCTCCGGCAGGTTATTTTGTATATCAGGTAAAGAAGAAAACGCAGAAAATTCTGGAAGATATTCAACGGAAAGGTGGTAAAGAATACGACCTGAAAAAAGATGGTCTCAAAATATACACCACCCTGAACATGCAGATTCAGAAACTGACCAACGAAGGCATACATAAACATTTGTCGGGTATGCAAAAAATGCTGGATAAAGAGCTTCAAAATCGCGCTGTAAAAAAGCAATGGGTTCGTAAACAGGTTAGACTTTCCGGTGAAGATCATTCCGCGAAAAAGGATATTGAAGTGTTTGACTGGAAAGGCGTTGTTACCAGAAAAATGAATAAGACAGACAGTTTGTGGTATTACTACAAAATGCTGAATGCCTCGGTGCTTATTACCAATCCAAAAGATGGAGCAGTCATTACCTGGATTGGCGGCAACGATTTCAAAAGGCTTCCTTTTGATATGGTACTGTCCCATCGTCAGATAGCTTCTACTTTTAAGCCGTTTTTATATGCTACCGCCCTGGAGAACAATATCAGCCCTTGTACCTATCTGAGTAATGTCCAAAAAGTATATCCCGAATACCACAACTGGGAACCACAAAATTTTGATCATACCTCTACAAAAGACAGCACGGTGGCCTTTTGGTATGCCTTAACCCACTCCATGAACCTGCCTACCGTGGATTTATACTTTAAAACCGGACGTGACAAACTTATCAATACATGCAACAGGCTTCATTTTCCTTCAACAAATGATGATTCACCCTCCATTGCGTTGGGAACTCTTGATTTGTCACTCTATGAGGTTGTTCGGGCCTACGGTGCTTTTGCCAATAAGGGTGAAATGGCAGAGCCGGTGATGATTAATAAAATTACCGATGCTAAAGGAAATATTTTATTCGAAAGAAAGGAAGCCCGATCTGAAAAAATATTCAAAGAAGAAACCACTGAACTGATTAGTGCGATTTTACAAAAAGTCATCAACGAGGGTACCGGAACACGAATAAGAAACCAGTATGGTATACGTGCCGATCTGGCAGGTAAGACCGGTACGGCTCAGGATTATACGAATGCCTGGTTTGTAGCCTATACACCCGATTTAGTAGTGGGAACCTGGGTGGGTGCTACTTCCCCTGAAGTACATTTTTACAGTGGAAACGGTTCAGGCTCTTCACTGGCACTGCCCATAGTCGGCAATGTGCTTCGTGCGATCGAGAATAAAGCCCGTTGGAGACGACAATTCCTAACGCCTTTTACATTGCCCGAATATGGTTTTATTGATTTAAGTTGTAATCCCTATAAAGAAAAAGAAACCGGAATAAAAGGATTTTTTTATCGGTTGTTTCATCGAAATAAATAAATAAGAAAGAACCTCCGACCCCTAAAGGGGAGGAAGAGTAAGAGGAGTGAGAGGTGAGGAATGAGGAAAGAGTAGGTGGTTGGTAGTTGGTAGGGGTAAGAGGTAAGAAGGTAAGAGGTAATAAAGAATTTATTGTTTCTGGAAAGGTAGATCCTAAATTTGGTAAAATACTACACAATGCTTTTCTAAATCGTACAAAAGGAGATTATGATGCATTTATTAGCTTCAACCAACAAGAAGTGGATATCATGTTATTCGAAATGGTTGAATTTATTGATGAGATAAAAAGGTGCTTAGCTAAACTTCTATAATGAAAATTCATAAAATAATCTTTAAAGCCCTGTATCACGCAGGGCTTTTTTTATGCTATCCTGTTTCTTATCTACCCATAATCAGTAAAAGATAAACAAATAATTTCTGAAAATTGTTATATACCGGACAGTACTTCTGTATTCGCTTACAGAAGGGTTATTCTGTTCTAAGTATCAAATTAAGAAACAATTAAACATCAAACAAAATGGCAAAATCAGATTATACTGCCAGCATTTCGGTAAAAGCTACACCTGAACAAGTATTTAAAAATATCAACAGTGTTTCAAAATGGTGGACAGAAAATGTACAAGGCAGGTCAGAGGAACTGAACGATGAATTTATAGTCCGGTCAGGGGATATTCATTATTCAAAACATAAGATAATTGAAGTGGTACCGGATAAAAAGATCGTTTGGCTGGTAACCGAAAGTAAGCTAAACTGGATAAATAACAATAAGGAGGAATGGACGAATACAAAAATGATCTTCGAAATCATTCCTAATGGAAATGAAACTACGATACGCTTCACTCACGAGGGTTTATCCCCCGGGCAGGAGTGTTATGAGAATTGCGTCAAAGGATGGGATTCAGTCATAAAGCAAAACCTGTATAACTTCGTGACAAATGGGGAAATCGTAAGGAGTAAAGTGCCATCCTAATTTATGAATTTATTTAGACCGTTCTGATGCTACTTTCGGAACGGTTTTTTTATATTATAAATTCTACATTGACACTGTTTTTTAATTTCATTGAAATAATGATTTGAAATGTCTGATATGATAATAGACTTTCGTACTTTTGGAGCGTATAACTGCAGACATGTAATCAAAACGGTATTAAAACACACGAGTAATCATACTGAAAAACGTTAGCGCCAACAAAAAAAGAACTAAAGTAGAATTTTCAATGATAAGATTTCAAACAGATCGACTTATAGTCCGTGATATTTCGAAAGAAGATATAGATCCTCTTTTGCAGATATATGGGAAAAAAGAAAATATGAAATTCATATCCGATGGAAAATACAGTTGGTCAAAAGTACAATTGACAGAGAAGTACGAAGAATGCAACAAAAACTATGATCTGGGATTTGGGTTATTCACAATCTGTTTAAAAGACACCTACGCTATTATCGGAGAAGTAGGATTATTTGACTCATTTAATGATACCAAAAAGCTGGAATCAGGCTACATTTTAGACAATATATATTGGGGGCAGGGTTATGGAAAAGAACTATGCAATGGGTTAATCAAGTACAGTTTCAACAACCTGAAAATTGAAAAATTTATTTCAAGAATGTATGCTGAAAATATTGCTTCTGTCAGGCTATCGGAACAATGTGGAATGAAACGGATGAAAGCAGGAGAAACAATTAATGGAAGAGCCTGGTATGAATATGAAATTTCTAACTTTAGGGAGAATAAAAATAACAAATAAATAACAAATTAAGAACCATCCCGAAGGTGTTTTTGTGAAGAAAAAGTTGAATGAATGACCTGTAATGAAAAAAAACAAATTAATAAATTATTAAATAAAAATTATAAACTCTACCGGTTATTAGTCCCCTTGTTCCGACATTTGTCAGAAAGTATCCTCTTCGCTCAGAACTATACAAGTCGTAATTCGGGGTATTCAATAATCTAATTTAATAAATGAAGAAACTAAAAAAAATACTTGTCGTATTCGTCTTATTATTACTGACATTTTTTATCCTAATCAATGTTCCTGAAAGTAGAAAAACTCTCAAAACTAAACATTTTACATTCCTCTTTAGCAGCAGCATTGACACAACAAAAATTATTGAACTTTCAGATGTTTTGGAAAATAATTATCAGAGAATTGGCAAAGATTTAGAAACTACACCGGCGGACAATGTCGAAACAAATATCTATGCAAAAAGATGGAGATATATCAAGTCAACTAAAAATTGGGGAGGTTCGGGAAACATTGAAGGTATTTCAAAACTACACTTTGTTGAACGCGCGTGGGGAGAAACTGACAGCAAAAAAGTTGCAATTCACGAATTCACTCATACTGTCACTCTAAAATTACTGTTAGACCATGAGCAACAACCGTTAAACTCAAAGAACTTCGACAAGAAATTTTCTACTTTCCCCACCTGGCTTTGGGAAGGAATAAGTGTCTATGAAGCGCAACAATTCATTGACCCCAAAACATTGCCTTATTTACAAAATGGACAACACCCTTATCTTACTGAGCTTAACAATCGCATTAAAGGGGGTAAAATATACAGTTGTGGTTTTACAATTATTGAATACATTTTATTTAAATACGGACAAGAAAACTTTATAAGACTTATTGAAAATTACGGGAACGTGAAACGGACATTTAACGTGACAGATGATCAATTTTGTAACGAGTGGTATGAGTTTATAAAGAAGAAGTATTTAGAATAAAGCACACAGTTGAGCTAAGGGTAAAAATAACATCATCAGAGAGTGCTCTGCTTGTTAAAACAATCGATTAATATTCATGTTTACTTTTATTCTTTTAAAAACCGTTCTGATACTTCTATCGGGACGGTTTTTTCTATTTATCAAATTCCACATAAACGCAACACTTTTTAATAATATTAAAATAATTATAGAACATGAAGGTGTGTTAATAAAAAGTTCGTATATTTGAACGGAGTTAGCGTAAAAAAATGACACTAATCCGCTTCAATGCATACGGAATAACCCAAAAATCCGGAAACAGAGTAGGGAGCTTATGCCGAAAAGCTTATTTTCAGGCAAAAAGGAGAGATCTATCGTATGAAAAAAAATTATTTAGTAATTGCATTTGTTTTTATTGCAACCTGTATTTCTGCACAGGAAGTTCTTCTTTCTAAGAAAGGTGAACCAATTTTACCAGAAAAAGGCGATTGGGCGATTAGTATTGATGCCAGTCCATTTTTAAAATATGCCGGGAATTTTATAGGGTCAAATGGTTTAAATGTATCTCCTACTTTCAATTTTTTATCCGGTAATGAAACCATTCTGGGCAAGTATTTTATTGATTCTTCAAAAGCATTGCGTTTGGGACTTCGCCTTGGTTTAGGGTCAAATTCTCAAACTACAAAAGTATTTTCCGATACATATTCGTTCCCGGCAACTTATGTTGACAATGTATCAAAAGTTTCCGGAACTAATATCGGTTTAACAGCCGGTATGGAATGGAGAAAGGGTCATACCCGTTTACAGGGTTTTTATGGAGCGGAAGCCGGTCTTGCATTCGAGTCTTCAAATACAAATTATACCTATGGAAATGCGCTTTCAAATACAAACCCTTCGACTCGGATCCTTGAAAATAAAGCCGGTTCTTCATTTGGTTTGGGGGTAAGAGGTTTTATTGGAGCTGAATATTTTATTTTTCCAAAAATGGCAATAGGAGGTGAATTTGGATGGGGTGTAGCTTTTGCAACAACCGGAGAAGGTAAAACAACCACTGAATCCTGGAATACAAATCTCGTTACAACATCAGCTACTCCAACTGGTGGAGCTACCCGATTCGGATTTGATACTGATAATCTTAACTCAGTGTTTGGACCGGCAGGTACTCTCCGGTTGACACTGCATTTCTAATAAACAGGAACGAAGCTTTTATTTTATTTCCGGTTATTGGAAGTCCGGGTTAAAGAGGAGAAAATTATCCGCATAATTTATATAAAGCTAATTATTTTAGGACCGTTTTGATAGTAGTATCGGGACGGTCTCTTTTATTTATTAAATTCTACAGAAACGCTTAATATTTTTACAATATTAAAATATTTATAAAATACAAACGGACGTTAATAGAAAATTTATACTTTTGGAGCGAAAATAATTGAATGAATGACAGATTATAAAAAAATGAAGTTTTTAATTGATTAAAAATTAAAGTTATAAACTGTGCTGATTATCAGTCCAAGCCTCCGTTATGGTAAAACGTTAAGCTATCTAAGGTGTACGAATAATTAAATTCCGGTGATTTTTAAAAATTAACAAGGCAATTCTAATAATAGAATGATTATGAAAAAAATGCTAATTTTGTTTATTGGTTTATGTTTTTCTATGCAACATTCAAGTGCAATATTGAATGATAGTACAGTTTCAATAATTCCAAAATGGAAGACCGGTGAAACAAAGAATTTCAAAGTTACCCAGATTATGAAATCAGGCAAGCTGATGAATACAACACAAACCAGTGATATTTAAGTTATTGTCTCTGATGTATTAGATACAACAATAAAGATGAAATGGCAAATTAAAAAAATTGTTTATTTGGATAGTACGCTCGTAAAAATGCCATTAAGAGCTGATTTATTTAGAATTCCTGAAAATGTTACAATTGAATTTACATTGAATTTACAAGGACAAATACAAAGAATAGACAATTTTCCTATTCTTAGAAAGATTTATCATCAACGATTAGATAGTTTGTTTGATATTCTGGATGCTAAATATGGTCGTGAAAGTAGAAAAAGTGAAGGTGCCGGTATCTTTTATGAGATGTTTAATACTGAACCTAAACGAAATATATTTTTCTCTGAGTTATTTACTTTCTTTAAATTGTATGGCACTAAACTATCAATGAATTCTTTCGCCTATGATAATGAATCCTGGGTGGGTATGAAGAAGGATGAATATAAAATCAATGTGGATAAACTGGATAAGAAGTTCTTGACAATTAAGAGTAAGTTGGTGGATGGAGGCACAGTATTAAAAAATGGGAGAGCCACTGATCGACTTTATATTTTTGATGCCTCAAGTTTATGGTTAACTTATATGAGCTCAGAGTCGACTTTTAAGGATGGTGGGGGTAGTCTGATAATAATAAAAGAATATTAAAAATAAGACGAAATTTACTGACAATGCACTTTGTTCTTTTTTTCGGCATTTTAGAAAGATTGGCCTGTAGTAATAAATTAAAAAGGTCCTTTTATTTAGTACAGGTTAGATCAGTTACAGTTCATGGATAGTTTAAACCTAATCGGATATCCTGAATGAAAACCATTATAATTTAAACAAAATTATAAACAGAATAATAGCAGAATCCCGTAAGCTCTGAAAATGAGACTCTAGTTATTTTAAAAACGAGACCTAATTATCAGTATAAAAACAGGCTTAAACCGGACAGAAATGATTCTTGCGGGTTAAATTCGTCAACAACGTTACAACTAAATAATTAATTGAATGAAAAAATTGATATTTTTACTTTTGACATTGGTTTGTTTAAACCTTTTTTCGCAGGAGAAACAAATTTTAGAGCCTCCAAAAGTAGATGAACGGGTTGAACTTTTAAGCATTGTGTTCCGACTTGCTCATGTTGATGAATACAGTTCACAAGTTTTTAAACTTTATACTGATAAAATTGAAAACTATTTTGGAGCCTATAAAAATCATGAACTTATTGAATTTGTCCGGAAAATTCATGAAGAAAACGGAATTGGTTATGATGCTGTAATGAGTATGGCCATTCATTTGGGTAAAGCTCCACAATTTAAGCCATTAGTAGCGTTTACCGATACTATTCCTGATAAAAGTTTGGGAAAAGAAAATGCCCTTAAGTTTATCACACTTTTACAAAAATTTTATACTGATACTAACTGTAAGAAGTTCTTTGAAGAAAATTCAGTGTTATATAAAAATGCAAGTGCTCAGTTTATACCTGTTTACAATCATCTCGACTTAAAATGGTATCAGAACTTTTATGGTAAAAAACCCAGCGAAAAATTTGTAATTGTAAATGGCTTAGGAAATGGCCCTGGAAATTATGGTCCCTCCATAATCTTAAATGATGGAAAAAAAGAAGTTTATGCCATCATGGGAGCCTGGAGTGTCGATAGTAACGGAATGGTGAAATTCGATATAAACGGTTACTTTCCAACTCTTTTGCATGAGTTTAATCATAGCTTCGTAAACTACTTAACTGAGCAGAATTCGAAAAGTTTTGAAGAAAGCGGAAAGAAGATTTATGCTGTTGTAGCCGAAAATATGAGAAGCCAGGCTTACGGAAACTGGAAAATAATGATAAATGAATCGATAGTCAGAGCCGGTGTTATCAAATATATGAGAGACCACAACTATGATAAAAAACAAATTGAGATTGAAATATCAGAGCAATTAACCAGAGGGTTTTTATGGATCAATGAATTATGTGAAGACTTTGATAACTACGACCAACAAAGGGATAAATATCCAACTTTAGAAAGTTATATGCCGACGCTGATAAAAGCATATACTAAGTATGCTGAGAATATAAATGTTTACGAAAGCCGGTTTGATGAAAGAAGACCCAATGTGCTATCAATTAGTGAATTTAAGAACAATGACCAAAATGTAAATTCTGAAATTAAAACCATTTCTATACACTTTGACAAACCACTTTCGGGTAGGGGATTCTCAATTCGTTATGGCAGTTCAGGAAAAACTACTTTTCCCAAAATCGGAGAATTGAAATATTCAGAAGATAAAAAAACCGTGATCGTACATGTTGAATTAGAAAAAGAGAAAGAATTTCAATTCGTATTGTTTGGAAAGCGTTTTAGAACTGTTGATGGAATTCCCATGAAAGAATATGAAATTAATTTTAGAACCAAATAAAATAGTAACGCAACAGACAAACAATAGATATTGGCAAACAAATGTGAATTTAGCAGCTAAAGTTCTTATTTTCACATTGTAGTTTCAATTGTAATGAATACTCCTTCAAACGGAAAATCTAATGTCGTAAGTCATACAGTTAAGATAATTAGGAAATATTCAAGGCTCTGCAAGATTTACCGTAGTTAGTGATGGTAAGATATTATTTGAATCGTCTGTATAAAGAGTTATTAAGCAAAGTATAGTGATGTCGATGTTTAAGATGTCATGATACTTGAGCTTAAAACAAATGGAACCGAAGGACATAATTTTAACTCATAGGCTGTATGGTTAAATCACTTGTTAGAAAGATAAATAATTATTGCAAACTGACTTTGATATTAAAGAATTATTTCTTGTTTAGAGAGCTTCATAGGTTGAATAGCAGAAAAGTGGAACAAACAGATACTTATCATTTAAAACAACCTTACAGAAAATTAACAAAAGAATAAGCACATGCAACGAATACTGAATATTAACAATTTGGGAATGTTGTATATTTAATAGATTTAGCTCCCTCATTTAATTTGATGCTTGATGACAGTAATTGATTCTATAAGCCGCAAAACTTTAATGCTTGTTTCTCTTTTATTTATACAGCATAATTTTCTTCTCTTCCCAATTATTTCAACTAACACGTCAGGTTACCCCATTTAGAAGAGTGGAGCTACCTGACGTGTTTATATCCGGCCTTATAGCCTGTAGTATAAAAGTGTAATTTAGGATAGTCTTAAACCGCTAAAAGAATATTATTTTGAATAGAATGAATTAAGTTTTTCAGGTTTAAATAAAATCTTTATGTCTCATTTATAGACTTCAAAATTTTAAATTGTGGGAAGATTAACAATCTTATATAAATGGAAAATTTGTGTATTACAAAATTTAAAAAATCACACATCGGGAAATATCGTCATATTAAAGGGAAATAAGGATATTGAAGGATAGATGATTGCATAATACCTTTGTTTCACTAATTTAAAACAAGAAACTTTGTTATACTAATTTAAAATAAGAAACAATGAAAACAAGTTCACTAAAATTAAAATGGTTGGTTATTGGAGCAATTCCACTTCTTTTGATATCCTGCGATAAGTTTGGAGACGTTGTAATCCATATTCCTTCAATAACCATAGAAAATGTGCTGAATTCGAAACCTCTGGTAGAGTCGGGCACTTTTAAGAATACCGGGGCATCTCCTTTGATTATGCCCGGTGAGTCTGTATCGTTTCAGTTTTCTGCTGCAAAAGGTCAGGCTGTTTCATTTGTATGCATGTACGGTTGGTCTAACGATCTGTTCTTTGCACCCGCCAACCCCGGTATTAAATTGTATCAGGATGACGGCACTCCAATTGAAGGTGATGTGTCAGCTCAACTAAAATTATGGGATAATGGTACACGTATCAACCAGGTACCCGGTGCAACTGTAATGCATCCCGGAACTGCTGAAACAACACCTAAAAATATTACAGAAGTATCCGGAACCGATGCACAGGGAAATACGTATGCAGCTGCTTCCACATTAATGAAAGGTACTTTGCATTATGAGGGCAATTCCACTTTTACATTTACTATTACCAATACCTCGGGCGGCACAACAAATCCAACACCTTTCAGTCCGGGAGTCTGGGCTATCTCATACATTGCCGGTGGTAATCTGTTGAACCCTAACCCTCTTTATGTAAGTGGACAACCAACGGCAAACGGATTGACCAATATCGCCGAAATGGGGGATAATTCTTTGCTTGGAACTTATATTAAAGGACAAACCGGAATTTTCACACCACTTTCTCCAGTCTTAGTAGTTGTTTATAACGGAATTAATAATCCTATTTATATGACCGGAGTAATTGACGGGGGAAAAGGGTTAAAAGAGCTTGCGCAAAAAGGGGATGCCAGCGGGTTGGCAGCATATTTGAAGACAGTGACTGGTGTAAAGGCTGTGTTCGTACTTCCGGCCGCAAACACCAAAATCCTTTTGCCAAAAATTGGGACACAGGCAGGAGGTCATGTTTCCCAGCAACTTAATGTGAGCAAAGGAGACCGGATTGCCATTGCAACTATGTACGGTTTTTCTAATGATTGGTTCTTTGCGTCTACAGGCAATGGGATTGATGCCACACAAAAAGGTGATTTTTCTTCAACGATCGGCTTGTTTGATGATGGTACTGCCATCAACCAATTCCCCGGAGCAGGGATTACTCAATTCAACCTTGCCGGGACGCCTCTGGTAGAAAGTATGCCTATACTGACGGTGCCAAATCCGAATGCTTTTACCACATTACCTGCAATTTCAGGCATCATAAAAGTTACAATTCAATAATTTTAAACAGAGAGAAATGTATTTTCATTGAAAAACATTTCTCTCTATAACTCATAAAAACAATAGTCACGGTATTTTGTAAATAGATTATTTCTGCAATCAAAATTGTTTGAAAGGATTTAAATTTCATTTGGCATAGGAATTGTTTTTTCAAATATTTTAGTAAGAAATTTATTCACAATTAGAATTTAAGAAAAATGATAACTCTGATTAAACAAATAAACAAAGATTAAGTCAGGAACTGCTGAAAAATGTATCAATGACTATTTATAAAGAACTCTAACATACAGTATCATGGAAATATACAAATTTAAAAAAACATATTGTATCCTTTTCCTGTTGTTAATAATGATGATAACTGAAAATATTTTCTCACAGAATAAGGAGTCAATAGCGAAAAGTTTATCGGCACATGAAATAGTTTTTGCAAACAGGAATTGGAAAGAAGTTATGGACGAGGCTAAAAAAAGTGGCAGGTTTATTTTTGTAGATGCCTATACCAGCTGGTGCGGACCTTGTAAATTGTTGAAATCAACAACATTCAAAGATAAAATAACTGCTGATTATTTCAACAAAAACTTTATAAATTTCAGTGAAGACATGGAGAAAGGAGAAGGACCGGCTTTTGCAGAGAAATGGGGCATAACCGCTTATCCTTCGTTGCTTTTCTTTAGTTCAGAAGGCGAAATAGTTTTAAAACAAGTGGGTTATGTAAATGCTGAAACCTTACTCGAATTTGCGCGACAGGCTCTATTAAAGAAATAATGTAAATAAGCCTTTAAGAGAATTAATTTGCAAATTAAGACGTTGATGATTTATATTATTAGTAACGGAGTAATTATTGAAAAGTGATCGTTGGAGTGTTTAAAAACACTATAGAAAAATAAAGTATAATAATGTGCTTAAAGAGATTAAAAATATGACCAGAGAGTACATAGACAAGTCCACGTTAGCAAAATTCATCATGCATCTCAATAACGAACAGTTGAAGGGGGAGGGGTTACGCAACCTTTCACCGGAACCTATCAATACTTTTGTTTATAACAAAAGTGATTCGCAACATGTTACAATCGACGAGATTGTTTATACGATGCCTGCAACTTCTATTTTGCCACTTGTTGCCAACCAGCATTTCTCATTTGAACGTCCCGACGAACTGGTTGCCTGGCAATTTAACCGGGAATTTTATTGTATAGTAGATCACGACGCAGAGGTTGGGTGTGTTGGTTTCTTGTTTTATGGCATACATCATCCTATGTTTATCGAGTTGAACGATTTAGAAAATAAAAATATGTTACTGCTTGAAAAATTATTTTCTGATGAATTGCAATCAAGAGATAATTTTCAGGGAGAAATGTTACGCACTCTTTTGAAACAACTTATTATTAAGACTACAAGGGTTGCAAAACAGCAAAGTAAAAGTTATGAGTATTTTCCGGACGAAAAAATGGATTTTGTGCGTAATTTCTCGGTTTTATTGGAAAGCCATTTTAAGACGGAACATGAAGTGAAGTTTTATGCTTCCTCTTTGAATAAATCTCCTAAAACACTGAGCAATATTTTTAACCTGTTACAACAACCAGCACCTTCAAAGCTAATTCAAAAAAGGATTATCCTTGAAGCAATGCGCTATTTGCACTATACAGATAAGTCCGCAAAAGAAATATCCTTTGAACTTGGATTTGAAAGCCCGGCTCATTTCAGCCGTTTTTTCAAGTTGTATTCGGGAAACAATATTACAGAATTCAGAAATGAAGATCATAGATAATTAAGATGAATGATATGTCAACAATAGGTATTCCAAAACTATCTGAAGTAAGTGTAGAAAATAAGAACTATATTGAATACTTCAATAAAAAACTCGGGCGTATCCCCAACATGTATGCTGCAATGATGCATTCAGAAAATGCATTTATTACATATTATCATTTCCATACCCACCAGACTTCTTTATCAATTAAGGAATGTGAAGCAATTAGTCTGGTCGTATCTCAAATAAACAATTCACTCTATGGACTTAGCGAACACACAATGATCGGAATGTTGAACGGATTTAGCGAAACAGAAATCATGCAATTGCGTAATGGTATATCAGATTTTGACAAAAGGTTGAATTCACTTGTTCAGTTGGTAAAGAATATGATGGAACAGAAAGGAAATGTGGATACTGTCTTCGTAGACAATTTTTTTTCTGAGGGCTATACTACTGAACACCTCGTGGATGTGCTGAACGTAATAGGCGATAATTTTATTACAAATTTTACCGGAAAAGTATTGGATGTCCCAATAGACTTTCCATTAGCAAAAGAATTATAAATATGAAAACAAATAACAACAAATGCTTTTCGAATAGAATTGCAAGATTTGTTTTTTTCTTCATTGCTTTGCCTGTTTTGTTAAGTGCACATTCCTATTCGAATGTAAACAGAAGCAATACAGTTAACAACGTGAAACTGGGAAAACAATCAAAAGTAATACCGGGTATAAAGAAAGATACTGCAACATTTGCTGCTGGTTGTTTTTGGTGTGTTGAAGAACAATTCAAGCAACTTAACGGTGTTTTATCCGTTATTTCGGGATTTTCCGGTGGCACAGTATCACAACCAACTTATGAACAGGTTTGCACCGGAGCTACCGGTCATGCCGAGGCCTGTAACATTATCTACGATCCGTCAAAAATCTCATACGCTGATTTATTAGCTGCTTTTTTTGTCGCACACGACCCGACAGAACTCAACCGCCAGGGGAATGATGTCGGTACCCAATATCGTTCTGCCATTTTTTACCACAACGAAAATCAGAAAAATCAGGCCCGATTTTATATCAAACGTTTGAACGATGAAAAAGCCTATGGAAGTAAAATAGTAACGGAGGTTGTTCCTTATAAAGTATTTTATAAAGCCGAAGGTTACCATCAAAACTACTACGATAATAATTCTGAAGTCCCTTATTGTCGACTGGTCATTAAACCTAAACTGGACAAGTTCAGAAAAGTGTTTAAAGAGAAATTAAAACAAAATTGACATTT
>Ga0302209_10000617_pt1 | contig 16657 bp, 13 predicted proteins | sample II_Fen_E3_1_FD_194574 | JGI IMG/M metagenome (GOLD analysis project Ga0302209, IMG submission 194574) | Peat permafrost microbial communities from Stordalen Mire near Abisko, Sweden - II_Fen_E3_1 | ecosystem: Environmental > Terrestrial > Soil > Wetlands > Permafrost | place: Sweden: Abisko...
TATGCGGTAGAGAAAAGAATTCATAGAAATTGGATGGATTTACAATTGACAAATTTACGATTTACAATTGAATTATACAATTTCCGGAAATGGGATGTTGGTGAATTGGGGGTGCGGGGGTGTTGTATATTTTCATTTACCCAAGGCGTTGTCCCTTCGGGTAAATGATCAACCATCCATCTAGGCCTGAAATGGCAATATAGGTTATGTCTGTAAATTATTTGTACGTTACAGCCCAAGCTGTTTCTGGCAAGACTAATAACAAGTATCATTGCACTATTATATTCCAAATTTGCATTAAAGACACTCCAATTGCAATACAAATACCAATAAACCACCAGTAAGATTTTATTAGTTCAAAAAATCTAGTTTTTTCTTCTAAATCTCGTATTCTTGATTCTTGGTCTCGTATTGTTTTAGAGTATTCAAGATTCTCATTTTGCAATTTTATGTTTTCATTTTCTAGTTTTTCTCTGTTTTCCTCTTTTTCAATTTTGCTTAATTGGTCTTGAAACAATTTTTCAAAGCCACCTTGTTCTTTGAATTTTAATGTGTTTTCGTTACGTTCAATAGATGGCCCAGCGGCATTAGGATATTGCTCCATTTTGCCAACATTATGTTCCTGAACAACAGAAATAAGTCTTATAAATTCATACTCTCTATTTTCATCGCCTTCAATATCTAAATATCCATCTTTAATCAACGTTTCTGACCATATAGGATAACTACTTGATTCTAAAATTTTATCAATAATAAAGTCCAATACAATAATGTCTCTTTTATCAATCATATCTCTTTTGTTTTTATGGCTAAGCTTTTAATGGGCAACTTGAATTTATAATTTTAGTATGATCAAATCCATGCTTGTTAAGATATTTTCGTAATGAATTAGTCGAAAGTGTTTGATTTTGTGTTGGACCGATCCATAACTCAACAAGATATTCTTTTGGAAAATAATACTTAAAATAAGGTACAAGCATATTGTTATTTACTCTAAAATCTACTTGTGAATAAGGATTTAATTCACTAGCTACTTGTTCTATTACTATATTAGGATTAACAACCCTACGAATTTCTTGTTCGTATTCAAAATGTCTTGATTTTATGGCAAATATTTGATAATACATACCAATCAGAATCTCTGTTTGCTCTAAATAAGATATGTCATTTTTAAGAAGTTTATTGAGCTTAGCATCAATAAAATTACTAAGATCTTTTTCATCCATATAATTGCATTTTATCATATACTCATCAGATTTGAAATCAAGTCCTAGCATAATCCCGTCACCTTGTTTTCCATACATGCTCCACATAGGAAGATAATCTTTTGTTTTAGAGAATGAAAGAATATGAATTTCATCAACACCATTTACTTCTTTTGTTTCAATGTACATATCATAAAACTGTCCATTACGAAATTTTTTTATTTTGTCTTCGATCATTTTACTGCAGGATTTTATCTCGTATTTATCATTAAGATAATCAGAATGTGTTGCCCACAAGCAAATTTCGCCTAGCTTTTCTGGTGCTGCAACAAGTATTCCATTGAAAAGAGCATCCAAAGATGTGTAATGATAAATAATATTGTTTGATTTTAAATACATTATAAGATTGTTTTTTATTGAATGAACTGTTTTATTTTTTTTACAAACATACTAAGAATAACCATTCAGAACTTCTGTTTTCTAATTTTAACTCCATAAATCTAAAAACAGTAAAGGCGCATTGCTGCGCCTCTACCAATAAACCAATATATTCAAAAGCTTTATTTAGTTGTAGTTTCGGGGGTGTCATCATCGCTTTTGCGTCCACGACGGGCGGCCAGCAGATCTTTGTAATATTTGACGTAATAATTCACCTTGTCGATAAAGTCGGCATAATCGGCGTCGCCATTGATTAGTGCCAGTGCATTGATTTGTTCAACAATAGCTTCGTATGCATCGTCAACCACTGTGCGGGCTGCTTTTACATTACCACTAATCGTAGCTGCTTTTTCGCTGGCACGATCGCCAAAACGAGTCAGAAAATCTTCGTTAGCAGCATCCTGTTTAGCCAAAGAGTTTGTTCCGCCAATAGTAGTCAGGTCAGCAGCATACTCAGTGTTTAGTTTCTTATTGCGGGTATTGTAAGCCTTTGTTTTGTCGCTATAAGAAAGTTTACGTATTTGCTTGTTTTGCTTTAGTATACGTTCAATACGGTCGGCGGCTTCACGTACCAAGGGGTCGGAATCGATGGTTTTAGACTCCACCAGCAAGTCGAAACTCCGATCGAGCTGATCGCGATATTTATCGGCTTGTGTAATGCTTTTTGTAAACACACTACCTGCATCTACTGCCATAGCAGCCTCTTCGGCAGCAATTCCGGCTTCGTAAGCGGGGATCAGTTTAATTACACCGAGCTTAATTGCAGCGTCCAGCATAATCAGTTTGTGTACATTGTTGTGAAAGAGTGCATGCTCATCGTTGTGAGTAGAATGCAAATCGAAAAACAAAATTTTTCTCATAAAAAAATAGATTTTAATTCAACAATTATTTTAATTCAATTCATCCGGTTTAAGATGAAAAGTTCGTTAGGTCGATTTGTTCGCGTCCGGATAACCGGTTTGCTCTTTTTATTTTAATTTATCCCGTCCGAAGTTCGGCTGGCATGAATCCGGTGGGATTTGCCCCGTCCGAAGTTCGGCTAGCATAAATCCAGTGGGATTTGCCTCGTCCGAAGTTCGGCTGACATAAATCCGGTGGGATTTGCCTCGTCCGAAGTTCGGCTGGCATGAATCCGGTGGGATTTGCCCTGTCCGAAGTTCGGACGGTATAAATTTGCGGTGAAATTGTTCCGTCCGGAGTTTCGGAGACCTTGGATAAGGTTTAAAAGAACATTTTTGTGAGGCTAAAGCTCACATTTCGAGGACAAATATAATAGATTGTTTTGAAATAATTTATAAAAATCCCCTAAAAGTGGGATAAAAAAGCTATTTAATAGCTTTTTTCAGGGATGTACTATTAGTGATTAGAATCTTGTATCTACTTCTATACAGGAATATATAAAAAAAAGCACAACTTTTCGCAGGTACTTAAAGCCCCGAAAAAGTTGTGCTGTTTTTTTGTTGGCTTAAAATATTACCAGATCTTTACCAGCTGGTCGTCTGATCGCCACATTTTGTCGCCCTTCTTGATGCCGAAGGTGCTGAAAAATTCGGGCATGTTCGACAGTGGTCCGATAACGCGCCATTTGGCCGGTGCGTGTTCGTTGCTTTTTATCTGGTTGGCTACGGCTTCGGGGCGCATATTCACCATCCAGGCCAGGGCATATCCCAGAAAGAAACGTTGATTCGGATTGAGCTTGGCTATTATTTCGTTATTCTTAAACTGGTTTGTTTTTTTGAACGCTTCGTAACCCATGATTACGCCACCCAGGTCGGCAATGTTTTCGCCCTGTGTGAGTTCACCGTTTATATGCAGACCGTAAACGTCAACATAATCGTTGAATTGTTTTACTATTCTTTTGGTCTTTTCGGTAAACTTCTTGCTGTCTTCGGGTGTCCACCAGTTGCTCAGGTTGCCCAGTTCGTTGTATTTACAACCCTGATCGTCGAATCCGTGTGTAATTTCGTGTCCGAACGTTCCACCAATGATGGAATACAACAGGGCATCGTCGGCCATTTTGCCTTCGTAACCCGGAACGATAATATTACATCCGGGAATCACAATTTCGTTGTTCGACGGGTTGTAATAAGCGTTGTAGGTCTGCGGCTGCATGTCCCATTCGGTGCGATCCACCGGTTTACCGTATTTCTGTATCATGTGGTTGAAGCCCCAGCGGTTGGCACTCATCATATTTTTGACATACGAAGTGCGGCTTATCTGCATGGAGCTAAGGTCTTTCCATTTGTCGGGGTAACCCACTTTCATAATAACGGCATCCAGTTTTTTCAACGCTTTTTCTTTGGTGGTGGCACTCATCCAGTCCAGTCCTTTGATGCGTTCGGCAAACACCGTTTTGATTGCATTCCCTATTTCCAGCAGTTTTTCTTTGGTGTTTTTCGGTAGATATTCTTTTACATAAACCTGCCCCACCAGGTCGCCCATTGCATCGTCGGTTTGCTTCACCACACGTTTCCAGCGTGGTTTAGGCTCTTTTACTCCGTGTAGCACGGCCGTGTAGAAACTGAAATCCTCGTTGTAAGTTTTGTCGTCCATATAAACAGCCAGACCATTTATCATTTGATACTTCAAATAATTCTTCCAGTCGTCGATGCTGTATTTTTTAAGATAGCCGTTCAGCGCAGTCAGAAACTCGGGTTGCCCCACAACGACGCTGTCGACCTTTGTCAGTCCTACGCCATTCATAAACGTCGCCCAGTTGAGGTTGGGAGTCATAGCTGCCAATGCTGCTACGGTCATTTTGTGATAGTTGTTTAGCGGGTCGCGGGTATCTTCGCGTTTGCGCGATGTTTTGGCTATGGCTGTTTCCATTTCCATCAGCTTGGCGGCTGCCAGTTTGGCTTTGGATGGTTCATAACCCATTATTTTGAACATGTTGCCGACATGCACTACGAATTTCTCGCGAATGGTTTTGGCCTTGGCATCGGTGTCAAAATAAAAATTGCGGTCGGGCAGACTCAACCCACCCTGAGCGATATATACCTGATACTTGGTGCTGTTTTTATCGTCCTGCGCAATATATAAATTGAACAATGGCGACGACGAAACGGTGTGAATATAGGCCGCTTCTTTAAGCAGCGTGTTCAGATCTTTAATCTGATCGATGGTTGACAGATCGGTTTTCAGATCATTAATCCCGTTTTTGTTCAGCGACACGCTGTCCATACCCGAGTAGAAGAAATCGCCGATTTTCTGTTTGTTGCTTCCTTTTTCGGCATCTTTAATGGCTGCCGACGATTCGCATACCTTGCGGATCTGGGCATTGATGGTGTCCTGAATCAGTTGCCACACGCCATTACTTTGTTCACTCGCCGGAATGGGGTTGTGTTTAAACCACCGTCCGTTGGCATACTGAAAAAAATCATCGCCGACCCGGGTCGTAGAATCGATATGCGATGCTAAGGCATCTTCGTCTGTAGCCGAAGATTTTGCTTGCTTACATGAGCTGGCGGCCGTTAGCACCACCAGTCCGCAAAGCAGGTAATTAAAAAAAACTTTTTTCATATAAATGAGAGTTTGATGTTTTGTTGTTTGGATAAAAAGTATCAGAATTGACCCCTAAATCCCCTAAAGGGGACTTAAGCCGCGCAAAAATGTTGATTGTTTTCGCAAATGTCGAACTTTATTATTTGTAGTCATTTACTATTACGCTGATTGGTATGACACGTAATTATAAAGCCAATAATTTTTTTTACTGATATTGAATATAGACAGGCTGTGGTTTCAGTTTCAGCAGGTCTGTTGGAGTCATCATCACGTGCGGAGCTTTTTTTAAATCGTTTTTGTAAAACAATTTGAATCCGGTAAACTGTACGGGTTCCTTCCGGATATAAAGCAGGTAGGTGCTTCTCTTGAGCACCGGCTCGCCCCAGCCATCCATATTCATTACCATTTGTACTTCGGGGTGACATTTAATGTTTCGGTAATTCGTAACCATTCCTTGCGTAAACCGATGCACGATAAGAATTTTTGCGGGCAGATTATTGTCCTTGACCAGCTTGGCCAGGTATTCCGAGCAAAAATTAATATCGGTGGCATCCATCGTCCCGATCTTTTTTCCGGGTTTGCTACCGTTTTTCATCGAAAATTCCGGATCGATGCCCAAGTGCACATTCGGCATCTTCAGGTATTTCTCCAGCAAGGGCACCTCGTTTTTTACGTTGCTCAAAGCCACTTGTAAATCCAGAAACACAATGGCATTTCCCATTTTGGCTATCGCCAGAGCCGAATCAATCTGACTGGCCGGCATCCGCATACAATATTTACCGTCTTTCATCGGTATGCCCTGCGCCACTACAGCTATATAATGTATAGCAGGTTGCACGGGAGTGGAGGGATCGGCTTTTTCCCAGGCCTTCACTTCGGCGTTCAGTTTTCTCCAGAGTTCCTTTGGCGGGTATTCGCCCAGCACACCCATTCTTTTCGAATAGATATTACCATAATAAGCCACGATTCTTTTAAACGGTAAAATGGCTCCTGCCGACGGGTAGAGTTTTGTTTTTACAGGCCACAGACCGGTGGTATCGCCATTTGCCAACGCTTCCAGCTTCTTTGTATAAGCTGCCGTATCTACCGGAACAATTTTTTCTTGCTCCACTTGTTCTTCCGCTTGCTTGCCGGGTATTTTAGTCGTATTTGTTGCCGTTTTTTTATCGCAACTGCTAAATAGAAAGATGAAAAGTACTGCAAAAGCAATCAGATATTTTCTCATAAATAATTATTGAATAGAGAATTTCGTATTCTAAGGGTTTGAATTATATGGGATAAAAGATTCGGTCGAATAAATATAGATCAATGTTTTTTTCCAAAAGTCCGGCGCATGGATTTTAATAAACCTTGCGGTGTTCCTTCGGTTGCCAGCATGCGGCGCACGGTTTGGAGCGGATACAGCGTGTCGCGTTTGGATATCAGCGTAAAAGCCAGCTTAAAATGCTTGCTAAGCTCTGCAGCACCTTTGTGGTCGTAAACACCATTAGGATACGCCCAGTAATTCACCGGCTGACCCACTATTTTTTCTAATTTCTTTTTCGGCTCTACCGCCTGTTTCTGCCAGTCGGCATCATCCTTATACTTTATAACCATGGTATGATCCCAGCTGTGCAGGCCTACGGTGTGTCCGGCTTTAGCCAACCCCGCAATTTGCTCGGTGGTCATGTAGTTTTTTTTGTTGTAGGTGATGGTCATAATAAAAAATACGCCTCTGAAACCCAGTTTTTCCAGTATCGGGGCAGCCACAGCAGCATGTTCTTCGCGCGAGTCGTCGAAGGTTATCATCACCGGCTTTTCGGGTAAGCTTTTATTATAAACAAGGTAATCGTATAATTGCGCGGGTAGGATGGCGTGGTAGCCACTATCGGCCAGTATTTTCATTTGAGCGGCAAAGGTAGCAGGGGTTACCGCATATTCGCTCTTTTTTCCGTCGGCAATGCGGTGGTAGCACAGAACGGGCACTTCCGGACGGGCCAGTATTTGAGCGTTGGTGTTTTTAGTCTCGTTGGGAGTAACGGTTTTTACCGTTTGGGTGGAATCGGTGGCTGTGCCTGATGTAGCTTGTGGATTGTGTTTACAAGCTGTAAAAACAAAAGTCAGTAACAAGGCCGATACAAGGAGCTTTTTTTTATTCATTTTGTTTGCTTTTAATTGAGTAGTTACGAGGTTGTAGTTACAAGGGATTGGTAGCCTTTTAGACTGCTTTTATTTTCCCGTAACAAATCCCGACCGACTTCCGACACATGTTAGCGGTTGGCAGCGTACTGAGTTGAAGTACCCTGCCAACCGTTTACATTGTTGCAGATTATTCTTCTACTACTTCCATTTTTACGATTTTATCTCCCTGACGGATCAGATCAATAACTTCCAGTCCTTCCATAACCTTTCCGAAGCAGGTATGTTGACGGTCGAGATGTGAAGTGTTTTTGCGACTGTGGCAGATAAAAAACTGCGATCCACCGGTGTTTCTTCCGGCATGTGCCATCGACAGAACGCCACGGTCGTGGTATTGATTTTCACCATCCAGTTCGCATTTAATGGTATATCCCGGACCACCGGCACCGGTTCCGTCGGGGCAACCTCCTTGAATAACAAAGTCAGGTATCACACGGTGAAAATTAAGGCCGTTGTAAAAACCTTTTTCTACCAGATCAATAAAGTTCTTTACGGTGTTAGGAGCATCTTTCTCGAAAAATTCCACCTTCATAGCTCCCTTGGCTGTAGTTATAATTACTTTTTTCATATTGGTTCTTTTTGCGTAGTCGCCACTTTCATTAATTGATGTTAGTTCTGTTTTCGTGTATTTATTCCACAAAACTACAAATTCCATTTTAAATTTTCCGTCAATCACTTAGCTTTTTTAATCATTTGTTGAAAACTTAAGTTGTTACAAGTAAATAGTTACAAATTACAAGACTGTTTATCTTCGTTTTGCTTTAAGCAATCAGTTCATTTAGCAAGTCCATCCACATTTGGATTGCAATAAGCAAAAAAGATGTATTTTTGCAACGAATTAAGTAGTTACCAGATGATAGTTACGAGTAACATGACTATTGATATGTATTTAGTTTTCGGAAAAAAAATGTCCAGATAAGCAGCCTTATAACTCGTAACCAACATCTCGTAACTTGTAACTATTAACTCGTAACTAATTCTATATGATAGGAACACTCGTCAATGCCGGAGCCGTAATTGCAGGCGGAATAGTTGGTATGCTATTGAATAAAAGCTTACACGATCGTTATAAAACGATTTATTTTCAGGCTGTAGGTTTGTTTACGCTGGCTATCGGAATCAGCATGGTATACAATATGCAACATATCCTGATTGTGGTCGGCAGTCTAGCTGTGGGCTCTTTGTTGGGCGAGTGGATGAATCTGGAAAAAGGAGTGGAGCGGGTGAGTCAGCACATGAAAACAAAGTTTCGCGTAGGCAACGACCGCTTTTCGGAAGGATTGATTACTGCTTTTTTGCTTTATTGTATTGGCTCCATGACTATTCTCGGAGCCATCCAGGAAGGTACAGGTGGTTCGTCCGACCTATTGCTCACCAAATCACTGATGGACGGTTTCTCATCCATCCTGCTGGCTTCGGCATTTGGGGTAGGAGTCATTGCTTCGGCTGTTCCTTTGTTGATCTTTCAGGGTGGCCTTACCTTGCTGGCTATGTATGCTTCTTCCTTTTTTAGCCCACAAATCATTCAGGGGCTTACCAGCGTGGGAGGTATTCTTCTTATCGGGCTGGGAATAAACATCCTTGAAATAAAAAGGCTCCGCATTATGAATATGCTACCAGCTCTTTTGGTAGTGGTACTTCTGCTATATCTGTTTGCTTGATATGATTCGGCCGTAGTCATTACGCAGCACTAAATTTTCAAGACACAATCCCTAAACTTTCCAAATTCAGTATGTATTTACATAATGATAGAATACATCGTCGAATAACTTTTAATTGCAGCTTGTTACCGGATTTTTTAATGCTTAAAATCAATAGTTTCTGACTTTCTGATTTCTATCGTGCATACTAAATTTCAATAATTTTTAGGATAACTTTTTTAAACCCTGCACAAATGTATTACTTTTGTGTAAGATTTTGCTCTAATCGAATCTGAATCTGAACGAAATTATAGTAAGATTGTTAGAACCATTGTGGAATAAAATTGCACTAAGAAATTTCAAATAATTCCAGTTAAAGTAATGAATAAAAACGAAGTATTTGAGCAACGTCTTAAGGCGTTGCAGAAGATGGAAGACAATGCTGCCACCAGACAGCATTTAAAAGGTAAACTTACTGCACGTGAACGTATAAATGTCCTTTTTGATGAAGGAACTTTTTTTGAATTCGATGCTTTTGTATCTCCTTATCAGACTCCAACCAGCAGCAAACAATCCAACTTTGGTGATGGTGTTGTAGTGGGACGTGGAAAAGTGCAGGGACGAAGTGTTTTTGCTTATGCACAAGATTTTACCGTGCTGGGTGGCTCGCTGGGTTATGCACATGGTATGAAAATAGCCAAAGTGCAGGAAATGGCACTGAAACTTGGTGCTCCTATCGTTGGTCTGATGGATTCGGGTGGAGCCCGTATTCAGGAAGGCGTAAAGAGCTTATCGGCTTATGCTTCTATCTTCCGTAATAATGTAAACTCTTCGGGTATCATCCCGCAAATTTCGGCCATCTTAGGGCCTGCGGCAGGTGGAGCGGTTTATTCACCAGCCCTTACCGACTTTATTTTTATGACCAATCAGACTTCTTATATGTTTGTAACCGGTCCTAATGTGGTAAAGGAAGTGTTGAACGAAGACATCGACATGGAAAGCCTTGGAGGTGGACAGATGCACGCCAGCAAAAGTGGTGTGGCTCATTTCATTTCGGATGACGAAGAGCATACCATTATGCTTATTCGTAAACTATTATCCTATATTCCTTCTAATAACTATGAACCGCTTCCGGTTTCGAATCTGGTAAGTTCTTATCAGTCCCGTCAGGAATACCTGAATCAGATTGTTCCGGACGATCCGAACCGCCCGTATGATGTAAAGGAAATTATCAATATTATTGTTGATAAAGATACGTTCTTCGAAGTTCACGAAAAATTTGCTCAGAACATCGTCATTGGTTTTGCCCGTTTGGATGGAAAGACCATTGGTATCGTAGCTAATCAACCTAAGGTAATGGCAGGAACGCTTGACATTAATGCCAGCATAAAGGGTGCACGATTTATCCGCTTCTGTGATGCATTTAATATTCCGTTGCTTGTTTTGGAAGATGTTCCGGGATTTTTGCCGGGTATCGAGCAGGAACATAATGCCATTATCCGCAATGGCGCCAAGCTGTTGTATGCATTTTGCGAAGCTACAGTTCCAAAGATTACAGTGATTACCCGCAAGGCTTATGGTGGAGCATATATTGTGATGAGCAGTAAAAACACCGGTGGCGATTTCAACTTTGCATGGCCTACTGCCGAAATAGCCGTTATGGGACCTGCAGGTGCTATTAAAATTGTAAACAAGCATGAATTGAAAAATGCGGAGAATGTTGCTGAATTGGAAAAACTTCTGATCGACAAATACAAAAATGAGATTGCGAATCCTTATAAGGCCGAAGAGCTGGGCTTAATTGACGAAGTAATTACTCCGTCGGATACCCGCCAGATCCTGATCACTTCGTTCGAAATTCTGTCGAATAAACAATATGCCAAGCCGGCCAGAAAGCACGGAAGTATACCACTTTAACCCCCGGGGCCCCTAAAGGGGAGCATGGTTACTATTGTCTAAGTAAATTCTTAATATCACTTCTTTAAGTCCCCTTTAGGGGATTTCGGGGTGGCTGAATATTTAAAATATAAAAAATGAAGAAAAGACTTTTAATTGCCAATCGAAGCGAAATTGCTATACGCATCATTCGCTCGGCTCATAAACTGGGTATGTTGGCTGTAGTTTTTCAAAGCGATAGAGAGCCCGATGCTCTTTATTTGAATTATGCTGATGAAATTATTCCGGCTCGCGACGCCGGAAACGAAAAAGCTATTTTTCTGGATGCCGAGCGCATTGTAGAACTAGCATTGGAACATAATATTGATTTGATTCATCCCGGATACGGCTTTTTATCCGAAAACCCTGATTTTGCACAGCTCTGTGTATCCAACGGCCTGAACTTTATCGGTCCGTCTCCCGAACTAATTCGTGAAATGGGACTGAAAACAGTGGCCAAAAGCATGGCTATCAAAGCCGGTTTGCCACTTGTGCCCGGAAGTGATGGTGCCATCAATGATGCGGCAGCTGCGAAGGCTTATGCTGATAAGATCGGGTATCCGGTCATCCTGAAAGCTTCGGCCGGAGGTGGTGGACGCGGTATGCGTATCGTAGAAAAACCGGAAACCATGGAACGCAATTTCAAATCGGCTTCCGAAGAGGCATTGGCTGCTTTTGATAATGGCGATATGTTTATTGAAAAATATCTCCAAAATCCAAAACACCTTGAATTTCAGATCATCGGTGACAAGCATGGAAATGTTGTTCATCTGGGTGAGCGCGAATGTTCGTTGCAGCGTAAGCACCAGAAAATAATGGAAGAAGCTCCTTCGGCCAGTGTAACTCCCGAAATGCGCAAAGAAATGGGCGATATGGCAATCCGATTTGCCAAAGCAATCGGTTACTACTCGGCCGGAACCATTGAGTTTATCATGGATGAGGATCGCTCTTATTATTTTATGGAAATGAATACACGTATTCAGGTGGAGCATCCGGTAACAGAGATGGTCACAGGCGTGGATTTGGTCGATTGGCAGATTCGTGTGGCATTGGGCGAAGAACTTACTCTGAAACAAGAAGATATAGAGATCAAAGGTTGGGCAATAGAATGTCGCGTAAACACCGAAGATCCACAGAATCGTTTCAGTCCGCAAACCGGATTTATTGATAAAATTTATTTTCCAAAAGATAAGGATATTCGTATTGAGAGTGGTGTGCAGACCGGTTCGGTGGTTACACCATATTTCGATTCGATGATTGCGAAGATTATCGTACATGGAAAAGATCGCCCGGATGTAATCAAAAAAACGCTTGCGGCTTTGTACGAGTTCAACCTGATTGGAATGAAAACTACTGTTCCGTTTTGCAGAACGGTATTGCAACATCCCGAATTTATAGACGCAAGCTATACCACCCGTTGGGTTGATTCAGTGTATACACCTGAAATGCTTGAAAACGATGAAGACGAAATGATCGGAGCTTTGGCTGCCACCATTATGTATGCTTCGGAATACCTTCAACTGTCGTCGGATTTGCCAACTTATAAAAACGATTCGCTGAATGTGTGGGTATTGAACAAACGATTAAATTACTAAAACATGGGAACTACATATATTTATAAACGCGATGCTTCGCGATTGTTTATTGCTTTACGAGAAAACGGGAAGCGTTTTAAAATTTATATTCCAAAAGAGTCTCAGCCGGTTATTAATGGCGAAGAAGAAGATATTGACTTTGTTGAACAGGAAGATTTTCACTATGCATTCGACTGGAAAGGGAAACGTTACCATTGTGAATTGGTTTCGCGCGATCAGAATAAGGCGGTTGTAAAAGTGAATGGAGTTGAATACAAATTCAGTCTGGAGTCACTTTTCTCATACATTCGTCACGGAATGATTGATAAAGACGGTAAGCAAATAGATGAAAACAATATTGTTGCACCTATGCCTGGGAAAATTGTGGATATATTTCTTTCCGAAGGTGACCTGGTAAACGAAGGTGAACCAATCTTGAGTCTGGAAGCTATGAAGATGCAGAATGAAATCTCAGCAAACTGTAATGGTGTTATTCGTAAAATACGTGTTCAACAGGGACAATCGGTCATGAAAGACGAATTGTTGGTCGAGATAAACTCGATTGATGAATAGAAGTCTTTAGATTAGATATGAAAAAAGGAGCGAATCAGTATAGATTCAGCTCCTTTTTTTCTTCTGTAAAATAAATACATTTAAGATTTAGAAAAACTTTTGCCTTTGTAGCGTAAATAATTGTACAAGCTGTTGTATCTTTGTTCTTCCAAACCAAAACTTATAGTTTAGCATTAAATTGCTTCATTTCAAGTCATTCGCATGAAAAAATATCTTTTTATCTTTTTTCTGCTCCTTTTTCGGTTCGTATTCGCTGCTTCTGCTACGGAGCCTTTTCGGTTTGCACTTTTCTCCGATTTACATATTTTCACGGTAAACCATCAGCCGTCAGTGGATCTTCAGAATGCCGTGAATGATGTTAACCAGTTGAAAAATATTGATTTTGTACTTGTATCGGGCGATGTGTCTAACCTGGGCGATACAGCTTCGCTCAAAGAAGCCCGGAAACTTCTTCAAAGACTAAAGATGCCATATTATGTTATTCCGGGCAATCACGATGTAAAATGGAATGAACCGAATCCGGCTAATTTTGTAACCGTTTTTCAAAATGATAAATTCAGTTTCACTCACAAAGGCTATTTATTCATCGGTTTTACCACCGCACCGCTTACTAAATCCACAAACGGTATTATTCAAAAAGAAGATATAAACTGGGTCAAAACAATCTTAGAAAAAGCAGGAAAGAATATGCCTTTTTTTGCAGTAACACATTATCCGCTTCAGACTGGCGATGTGGACAACTGGAAAGACATGACGGATATATTGAAACAATACAATGTTCGGGCTGTATTAGGCGGACATTATCACCGGAATGTGCTGTTTAATTACGACGGCATTCCCGGCATTATTTGCCGATCCACTTTAAGAAACAATGATCCTGTAGGCGGGTACTCATTAATTACAGTATCCGATACACTCAGAGTGTCGGAAAAACGTATTGGCAAACCCGAAGAGCCTTGGCTTACAATACCTTTGGTGATTGATAAATAACGAAACAATATATTTAAATTTAAGATTATGGATAACTTTCTTGAAATTTCAAAAGAGCAGGAAATAGCTGAAACAAAGCGTTTTTTTGTGAGAGTTTATGGTTGGATGTCGATGGCATTAATTATTACCGGATTAGTGGCTTACCGAACCGCTACTTCACCTGAAATTAGTAGTTTTATTTTCGGAGACAAATTTGTATTTTTCGGTCTGATGATTCTCGAATTGGTACTGGTCGGAGTATTGGTTGGAGCAATTCAAAAAATGTCGGCAACTGCGGCAACCATTGCTTTTGTGTTTTATTCCATCCTGAATGGTGTAACACTTTCCGCCATCTTTTTTGTCTTTACGGCCGATTCTATTGCCAACGTGTTTTTTATTGCCGCGGGTACATTTGCGGCTATGAGTGCTTATGGTTTCTTTACTAAATCGGATTTGTCCAAACTCGGAAATATCCTTATTATGGCACTTATAGGGCTGATTATTGCCTCGTTGGTAAATCTGTTTTTAAAAAGCGAAATGCTTTACTGGATTTCATCCTATGCCGGTGTTTTGATTTTTGTCGGTCTGATTGCTTATGATACACAAAAGCTCAAAAGGCTTAATGTTATTGGCAACGAAGGTAGTGACGAAGATAAAAAAGAAGCTATTATCGGTGCACTGACTTTGTATCTCGACTTTATAAACCTGTTTTTGTATCTGCTTCGCATTTTTGGAAAAAGAAGATAATATTTCAGTTGTTAGTTATCGGTTAACAGGCAGTAGCGATCGCATAAGGATCAATTGTTTATTACTTACTTATAACTTGTAATTATCAACTGCAAACTGAATAATATGAAATTAAATAAAATTGCCCAAGTAGTCGGAGCAAAGGATAAAAATATTCCGACAGTTGAAATTAACTGGTTATTGACCGACAGCCGTTCGCTGTCATTTCCGTCCGAAAGCGTATTCTTTGCGATTCATACCGCCCGCAATAACGGACATAACTATGTAGCGGAACTTTATCAACAAAACCTCCGGTACTTTGTAGTAAGCGAAATGCGCCCGGAATTTGCGCAAATGAATGATGCCGTTTTTATTCAGGTGCCCGATAGCTTAAAAGCATTGCAAACTTTGGCGCAAGCACATCGTGCCGAATTTAAGATCCCTGTTATTGGTATAACGGGTAGCAATGGCAAAACTGTTGTGAAAGAATGGCTTTATCAGTTGCTGCATGCCGATTATGCTATAACACGCTCTCCGCGTAGTTATAATTCGCAGATTGGTGTTCCGCTTTCGGTGTGGGCTATAAACGAAAATACAAAATTAGGCATTTTTGAAGCCGGTATTTCTGAGATGCATGAGATGGAACATCTTCAGCCAATTATTCAACCCACTATCGGTATTTTTACTAACCTGGGAGATGCACATCAGGAAAACTTTGTAGGGATAAAACAAAAGTGCGAAGAAAAACTTCAGCTTTTTACCCAATCGGAAGTACTGATTTATTGTTCCGATAATAAACTGGTTGAAATTTCCATCGCACAGTCCGGATTTAAAGGTAAACTCTTCTCGTGGGGAAAATCGGACAAAGCTCTTGTGCAAACACTGGATATAGATAAAACTTCAGCGAATACACGTGTTTCTTTGAAATATTCCGGTTCGGAATTTAGTGTCACTATTCCTTTTACAGATGATGCTTCTATCGAAAATGCTCTGCAATGTGTGGCTGTGATGCTACATTTGGGTTTCTCGACCAAAGAAATTGCGAAACGGATACTGCATCTCGAAGCTGTGGCTATGCGCCTGGAAGTGAAAGACGGCGTACGTCATTGCCTGATTATAAACGATAGCTATAATTCGGATCTAAACTCGTTGGCTATTGCCCTTGATTTTCTGAATCAACAGGCTACAGCTAAAAACTTATCCAAAACATTAATCCTTTCGGATATCTTACAAAGCGGACAGTCACCCGCAATACTTTACAAAATAGTAGCCGAGCTGCTGAATAATAAAAACATACAACGCATTGTAGGTATTGGCTCCGAACTGTTCAAACATGCGGATGAGTTTCAGTCGATCGAAAAGAATTTCTTTTCCACAACAGAAGATTTCCTTAAATCAACTTTGCTGCGCGATCTGAAAAATGAAGTTATCCTGTTGAAAGGCTCCCGCAAATATCATTTCGAAGATATTTCCGAAAAACTGGAACTGATTGCGCACGAAACTACCCTGGAAGTGAACCTCAATGCTTTGGTAGATAATCTGAATTATTTCCGTGGCAAACTTCGCCCCGAAACAAAGATGATGTGTATGGTCAAAGCCTTTGCTTACGGAAGTGGAGCGGTAGAGGTGGCACGTACGCTACAACATCACCGGTGCGACTATCTGGCCGTTGCTGTGGCCGACGAAGGTGCCGAGCTGCGTCGTGAAGGCATTCGTATTCCCATCGTAGTGATGAACCCCGAGAAAGGTAGTTTCGGAATGATTTTCGATAACAAGTTGGAACCGGAAATTTACAGTTTTCGCCTGCTTGATGCTTTCATTGCTTCAGCCGAAAAACTGGGTCTGACCGATTATCCTATTCATATCAAGATTGACAGCGGTATGCACCGTCTTGGTTTTGAACCGCAGGATATGG
>Ga0302209_10000618_pt1 | contig 16649 bp, 9 predicted proteins | sample II_Fen_E3_1_FD_194574 | JGI IMG/M metagenome (GOLD analysis project Ga0302209, IMG submission 194574) | Peat permafrost microbial communities from Stordalen Mire near Abisko, Sweden - II_Fen_E3_1 | ecosystem: Environmental > Terrestrial > Soil > Wetlands > Permafrost | place: Sweden: Abisko...
TATCCGGATTATGATCGGCAACAGGAGAGTAAGGAGAATAGGTAGGAATTGCCTCCACAGCATTGATCACACTTGCCGATGCAGGGAAGGCATCCCAACGGCTTAAGTTGACATTTCCCCCCAATTTAAGGCTTTTCGAAATGATATAATCACCGGCCCACCGGCCATTAAACCGTTGGTAATCATTGTATTTTACAATCCCATCCTGTTTGAAATAGCCTATTGAAAATACGGTGCTGGCTTTATCGGTTGAATTGCTGATCGTTATCCCATGATTTGTAATCATGGCCGGACGGAATATATACGATTGCCAGTCCGTGCCACCTCCCGATAAATCGGGTACCCAATCGGGTGCTGACGGGTTTGCATTTTTTAGTTGTTCATTATACAACATGGTAAATTCAGAAGCGTTCGTCAGTTTAACCCGGTCCTGATTCAGAAGTATCTGTGTACCTGCATAGCCATCGTAACTTACATTCAGTTTTCCTTTCTCGGCACGCTTAGTGGTAATGATTATTACTCCGTTGGCACCCTGGACTCCAAATATGGCCAGTGACGAGGGATCTTTTAAAACTTCTATAGAAGTTATATCATTTGGATTGATAAAGTCAATATTATCTGTAAACAGTCCATCAACGACAAACAACGGGTTTGTATTCGCATTAATAGTCGCTACGCCGCGAAGTCGAATGGTCGGACTTCCTCCGGCTGATCCGTTGTTAGTAACGAACAATCCGGGAACTTTCCCCTGTAAGGCATTTACCGGATTATAGTTCGGAGAAGTTTTAAGACTTTCTCCACTGATTGATACAATCGAACCCGTCAGGTCTCTTTTCCGTGATGTGCCGTACCCGACCACAACAACTTCTTCTAAATTTTCAATGTTTGGAACCAAAAGTATGCGTAACTGGTTGTTGTCATTTATTACCATTTCCTGGCTCAGATACCCTACATACGATACCAGTAACACTGCTCCTTTCGGCATGGGAAAGGCAAACTTACCATCCAGATCGGTAATGGTCCCGTTGGCGGTTCCTTTTTGAATCACGGTTGCTCCAATCAATGGATCTCCTGTTTTTTTATCGACCACTACGCCACCAACATTTAATGCCTGAGCCAAAAGTGAGCTTACCGGTATAAGTGCAACCAATAATAAGTAAATGATTCTTGTTTTCATAAAATGATTTTTTGGTTAACCTATTTATAAGTTTCAAATCCATTTCTCTGTCATCATTCGTGAATTTGAGGATTGCTCATAAATAAATTCCAAAGCAACCCACTTCTGAATTCAATATCATTATGTCTTTTGGTCACTTGTCAGATAAATCTTTAGTTATCTGTTGACCTCCAGTTCGTCTTTCATAAAATGCATCATATATATTCTCGTCTAATCATTGTTCGCACCAGGCAAACTATAATCTATTGGCCTTGCAAAACGAAGGTAACTATTGCTCTAATGTGAGTGATTTGTCCCTTTTCAAGTATTGTTCCCAACTCCCGGGAAAAATGAATTTAGAATCATCTGAAATAAAAAGCATTTAAAATATTTACTATACACAGCTCCCTGTAAAATTAACATTAATACACAATCTTGCAATCGTGCTTATACTTTTTACTGTTTGGGTTTATTCTGTGAATGTATTTGTTAAACCGTTAGGATTTAAACCTTAAATTAAAACCCATGTAAAGAATAGCAAATTTCCAGACTTTATTTCCAAATCAGGTTTTATTATTAGATTGTTATTATAATGTAAAAGATAAAATGTTTTGTTATAACAGTTCTTGTACGCTGATGGTTCATTGAAATTGGAATTAAGTATAATTATACTTATTTGATTCAATTATTCTGACTTTTCATGATGAATAAATCCGATACCGGATTGTATATCCAATTCAGGTAAGTTTCCCTGTTCCAATAAAACGAATGGTTTAACTGCTTATTTCAGGTTCGTATACGTCAAAACGACTCAATTTCAGGAGTATTCAGTTTTCAATAAAAAATTTTAAAAACTGCTGCTATAGTGCATGACAATTTATCTGTCCCTTTATTTTAAGGAACGGTATCATATTTGAATTGTCCGGGGATTTAAAAATAAGTGTGTTGATGAATCCTGAGAAAGTTTTAAAGCTGACTCTAAGTTCAACGGGATGAACACCCGGGCAGACCATTAATTTTATGAACAATCACTGGCTTCAAACTTCTAATGCTTCAATAACTCTTTTACTCCCCTTTTACTCCCCTTTTGCATAGGTCCGTATATACTCCGTTACATGTCCATATATAGTCCGTTACAGGTCCGTATTTATATAGATACGGACTACTAATGGACTATATACGGATATTTAATGGACAGGATCCCGTTTCAGAGTAAATAGGAATAAAACCGGAATAAAAGGGGTGTAAAAGGATATAAAACAAAAAGGAGGGAAATTAATTATGATTTGATTAAGATGATAACTTTAACCGGGAAGAAGAAACTCCAAATTATCCTATTCAGCATAAAGGAATTGAATTATAAACTCAAAAAGTATTTAAAAAACCAGGAATTCTTCCTTAAAGATAAAATGGATGTATCCAAAAGTAAAGAAATAACCTGATGCTTTCATCCCGAAAACTGCAATGAGTCTCAATAGCATTAACCGATAGGGTTAATGCTTTCATTCAATACGTAAATCCCAGCTTAGTAAGTCCGGCCTGTACATTGCTGTTTTGCATAAACAGGTTCCAAAGTAGTCCGGTGCGGTAGTTTTCAATCATGGCTACAATGGGTCCCTGGTCGATGGCCAGGTAGGAACTGGCAAACCACTGTTGGTTCAGGTTGAAGGCATCGGTAAAGCCGTAGGTTCCCCATATTTTATCCCCCAATGTGTAGTAGAAGAAATGCAATGCCTGCATACTTTCAACAGGTGTATAAGGAAATGACGACAGGGCGGCGGTAGGAGCAATCACACCGACATCATTTGTAGGTGATGAGGCAGTATAGCCGGTTGAAATGTCACTGGCTGTAAGGCCCCAACAATTGGCTCCGAAACCATAATTCTTTCTCGGATTCGTCACACAATACTGGTAGTTGATCCGGGCATGTGCTGTGTTTTGTTGCCAGTAACCGGCATAGGTATCCGTTAGTTTCCGTGGGTCAAGTCCCAGGAAGGAATAATGCGCAAAGAACATCGGACCACCATAATCCTGTCCGAGAGGGAGGGTGATACCGTAGAATGCTTTTCCGTTTTTCATTCCACCGTTCGATGCCCAGCCATTGTCATATACGGCTTTGGTAATCGGGTAGGTGGGTGATGAAGCTGCCAGCACATAGACTATCAATGCCTCATCCCATCCAGCAATGGGCATATTCATGGCCCAGGCGTAATTTGGCGACCAATGCCAGTAGAGCTTTTGTTGGCCACCTTGCTGGAACCACGACCATTCCACATTTTCCCACAGAGATTCAATGTTGGCGCACATAGCTTTTTCGGCAGCATTTCCATTTTTAAAGTAGGATTGAACCGTGAGTAATCCCTGTATAAAGAATGCTGTTTCCACCAGGTCGGCACCGTTATCCTGTGTGCCGAAAGGAATGACCTTGCCGGTTGTCCCGTTCATCCAGTGAGGAAATGCGCCATGAAATTTATCAGTGGTAGTAAGGTTCAGAAAGTCGATAATTTTGTTCATGCGGCTAAGTCCATCTGCCCGTGTAATGAATCCCCTTTCAATGGCTACGGGAATCCCCATGATACCAAATCCGGTACCTCCGAACGTGACGATATCACCCGAATACAGACGCTCACGTGCCATGCCTGAAACAGGATGTGAAGTGTTCCAAAAGTAATCGAATGTTTTTTTCTGTACCAGGGTCAGTAAACTGTCATCAGTAATAATTGGAAATTTAGGGGTTGGATTTAGTGGAGTGATAAAAGTATATTCGTAGGAGTCAATGAGTTTGATACCCATGTTTTCTCCGGCTATAAGTTCAAGTTTATACGCTGCATAATAATTAAGCGTTTTTTTGATTCGGAATGAAAGTTCTGATTTGCTGGTATCGGATAGAATAAAAAATCCTGTATCCACATTATTCGTGATATACAGTTTGGATGGATCCAGTTTGGTAGGATCAATTTTGGATGAAAAGAGAATATGAATGACTGCTGAATCGATAGGGACACCATAAACTTTGCCTCCTGTCCCGATTGAGCTTCCATTTATAGTTACCGATTGAATATAGGTGTTAACCGGCAGAACAGGTACAGAAGCCGTATTGCATGAAACGAGTAAAAACAAAATACTGACAAAGCAGAGGATGCGTGTTTTCATAACAGGAAGATAATTAGAAAAATACAGGGAGAATGTAGTACATCCTCCCTGTAAAATTGATAAATAATGTTTTTTAATTTATTACCGAAATTTCAGCTTCATACAATGCTTTCACTTCAGTATCAGATAATGCTTTATTATAAACCCTGATTTCATCAATCATGCCCGGAAAATAAACCATCCAAGAGTCAGTTGCTGTACCAAGGGCAAGTTTTCCCCATGCACCAATATAAAATTTGGTCATGTCTACAAAAGTCAAAGCTCCTAATAATGGTTGAGCACCTACTGTTGGTACCGGTCCGGCATATTTTATACCTGTATTGACTAATGAGCCATTTACGTACAATGACATTACCGAAGTTGTTTTATTGTAAGTGCTTACTACATGAATCCATTTATCGGTAGTATTAGCTTTTTTAAATGTATACATATCCTGTCCTTGCCATTCAGAGGTCGAGTTGCGGATATATGGTTTCAGCGCTAACGAATCGGCATTTGATTGACTTTCAATGACCAGGTTGAAATTTCCCATATTGGCATCACCTCCATTAACACTAAATGCAGAAGCGGCTCCACCTGTTGGTGCCGGTGTTTTGATCCAGGCAGAATAAGAAAATTCGGTCAGATCTTTAAATACATTTGCTGTTGCAAGATTAAATTCAAGAAAACCACCGTTGGTTGAACCTTGAAAAGCATTTCCACGGCGGCCGACTACGAATGATCCGGCAGTTGATATTTTACTAAAAGTAACCCCGGTTCCGGTAGTGATTGCACCGGTTGCAGATTCCAATGGAAAATAGGCAACCAGGTTCGATGCAGCAATGGTTGAGGGATTTGTTTTACCTGCATACGGATCAGGAGTCGAACTGTTTGATGAACATGAAGTGAAAGACAGGCCTAAAAGTAAGGCACTTACGGCAACACCGCTAAATAATTTAATTTTTTTCATACTGTTTGTTTTTTTTTGAATTAGACTTTTTTAAAATTGTTGTAGTTTATTGTTGTTGTTGTTTTTAATATTGTGGATTTTGAGTTAATGTCGTGTTTAAAAGCATTTGAGCTGAAGGGATTGGATATACATTATTTTTAGGTGATTTAAATCCTAATCCGGATAAAACAGTTGCTGCCTGACCGGTACGTACCAGATCAAAGAACCTGTCTTCTTCCAGTGCCAGTTCTGCACGTCGTTCATCCCAGATATCCTGCAGTGTAACCGAATTTAAAAGAGGCAGTTTCACGCGGTCACGTACTTTGTTGATGGCTGATAATGCTGAAAAACCACTGGCATTACCGGTTGATGCTCCCTGAACTTTTGCTTCTGCAAACATCAGCAATACATCCGAATAGCGGATAATATGCACATTTTGATCGAAACCGTATCCGTTGAAACTCCATTTGTTGGAAACAGATGGGGTATATACTTTGCCATTATAAACAGGATTGGTACAAGCCGCTTTTATGCTGTCACCTTCCGGTGTCTTAGTCCCCCGATACAGGAATGTAGTAAGTGCCCGGACAGAATCGTGTCGTGCTGTAAAGAAATTAATCAGGTTGGTGCTTGGGGTACAAAATCCCCAACCTTGCATACTACTCGGCGCGTTACCACGTGGTCCCTGTACAAAAGCATATTCCAGGTAAGTTTGATCTCCGGTTGATTTTCCAAGTGTAGAACTCTGAATTTCAAATAAAGATTCAACGCTGTTTTTTCCACTCAAAGAAAACTCGGTCCGGTAATTTGGCAACAAGTCAAACTGACCTGAAGCCATAATACGGTCGGTCAAAGATGCTACCGAGTCCCACTCATTGCGGTACATATGGACTTTAGCCTTTAAAGCCATAGCCGTGTATTTAGTTATTCTTCCGGCCCACTCGGATGTATACGATGCCGGTAAGACGTTGATAGCTTCCAGTAAATCTTTCTCAATAAACCGGTAGATTGAATCGGTTGATTCCTGTTTCTTCGCTGCTAATTGATCAGATGTAAGTGATTTGTCGATGACCGGTACACGTCCAAAAAGACGTACCAGGTTAAAATAAGCATAGGCACGAATTGTTTTAGCTTCCCCGGCACATTGCAGGGTATAGGCCTTATCTCCGGCATTTAATAAAGCACTTTCAAATAAAGGCATTTGATAAAGGGCATTATTGGCTCCACTGACGATGTTGAAGTAACCACCCCATAATTCATTGATCAATGTATTGCTCGGATCAAAAGTAAAATTGTCCAGTTGTTTCATTGTTGGATTGTCTTCCGGTGAACTGCCTTTATCCGCATTATCCGAAGCTACTTCAAAAGCTCCGACATACGAAAACGAATGAGTACCTCCGGTTCGCATGGAAGCATAGGCAGCGCTGATTGGCAGAAATGTGTTTTCAGGTTTGGTATAATCCATTCCACTTGAAGGAACCGTTGCTTCCGGACGAATGTCCAGAAAACCATTACAACCGGTGAACAGGAATACACTAAAAGCGGCTAACATTATCTTTAGTCCCCCATCACCAAATGGGAGTTTATAAAAGACATGATAATTGTTGATATTGGTTTTATTCTGAATTGATATGTTTTTCATAATGTTTCTTATTTGTGATTTTATGAAATTATTATTTTTCTGAGTTTTCCAGGTACTCCCCTTTTTACAGGGTCAGGGGTTGGTCTATAGGTTTAATTTAAGACCAACACTGTATACTGCCTGCATCGGATAGACATTGGTATCAACACCATTGCTAATGGGGGTTCCGCTCACTTCGGGAGAAAAACCATTGTACGTGATGTAAGTGAACGGCCGTTGAGCCGATACATATACCCTCATATTTTTCATACCCAGTAACTTATCAAAAGTATACCCTACCTGAATGTTCTGAATACGGATATACGAACCATCTTCCACAAAGAAACTGTTGGCTTGTTGTATAAACGAAGTGTTATAAGCAGCGGCCGAAGGATACGTGCTGGAATGGTTGGTTGCTGTCCAGGCATTCTGATAGAAATTCAGATCATAATTGGCATCGGCAAACACATCACGGTTCATTCGTTTGGCATTTAGTATTTTGTTCCCGAATTGTCCCTGTAATGAGATGCTCACATCCAGTTTCTTGTAATTTAATCCGAAATCAATACCTGATGTTAACCAGGGAATGGCACTTCCCAGATACACTTTGTCTTTTTCATCGATGACATTGTCGGCATTCTGGTCTTTATATTTAAAATAACCGGCATCTTTAATCGTTTGACTTACCGGATCGCGTAAAGCATCACCTTCAGTGGCATATACTCCTGCCACCTCATACCCGAAAAATGAACCGATCGGGTAACCCACTTTTGTCTGAGTAGCATAGTTTCCACGAATCAATGCTCCGGGTATCGGTGTATCCCTGCCATTCAACGCCAGTACTTTATTTGCTATCGTTGTTGCATTAAAACCGATGTTGTACGAGAAGTCTTTGTTGATACTTTCCGACCAGTTTAAGCTTAACTCAGCGCCCTGATTCTGTACCGTTCCGTTATTCGCTAATAATTCGGTAACACCTCCTCCGGTAGCAATCGGAGCGGCGAAGACAACGTTGTTGGTTCTCCTGTTGTAATAATCCAATGACCCTTTTAATTTTTGGTTCACGATACTGAAATCAAAACCTCCGTCAAATTCATTTACGACTTCCCATTTCAGGTAATTTTGCACTACCGTTTGAGCGCCTACACCGGTAACCAGTGCATTCCCGAAAATAGCAGAACTGGCAGCACCTGTAGTTCCCAATATAGCTGCTGAATTGGCAGGTATATTATCATTTCCAAGCATACCGTAACTGGCCCTTGCTTTTAAATACTGAAAAACGGACTGGTTTTTCATAAACTCTTCACCAGTCATAATCCAACCAAGTCCCACAGAAGGAAAATACCCCCATTTGTCCTGGTATTTTGAACTTCCATCTGCACGGAATGTCAGGGTTGCCAGGTATTTGTCGCTTAAATTGTAAGTACCCCGGGTGAAAAATGAAAGTGAGTTATACTTGTAAGCCCCATCTGTTGAATACCGGTTATCAAAAGAACCCGTTGCTAAGTAGATGGATTGATCGTCAAATCCAGGAACGTTGATGGCTGTTCCGGTCAATGTCGATTGTTTCTCGATCCGGGTAGATTGTCCCAGCAATACACTGAAACTGCTTTGACCAACTTTATCGGTATAGGTCAACAGGTTATCAATTATTTGTTTTGTAGTCAGATTGTATGTTTTAGTCAGACTCGAATTGGCCACTCCCTGTGAACCGCCAACATTGTATTGTGGGGTATAATTCTGAGATTTAAAAAACGCATAATTCAGGTTATAAGCTGTTCTGAATTTAATTTTCGGATTAAGTGTAAACTCGGCAAATGTTGAGAAGATCAGATTCAGTCCATCTTCTTTGTTATTGGTGTAATTTGCCAATGCAACCGGATTTCCATATTGATTGCCAAATCCGTATTTCTGTGGTGTGGCATATTTAATCGGATAAGCAGCAGTATTCGTATTATCATAGGTGCTATAAACCGGTGGGTTGACAAATGCCTGGAAAAAAGCATCGTTGTTTGGAATGTTTTTTGTGTAATTTGAAATTACAGTATTGAATCCCATATTCAGCCAGTCAGTCACCTTTTGATCAATGCGGGCACGAAAGTTATACCGTTCGTAATCGTTTGAAGCATTCATTATTCCTTCCTGATAAAAATAATTCCCTCCGAATGAATAATTTGTTTTTTCTGAGGCTCCTGAAATATCAATCGAGTGGCTATGAGTCAGTGCATTGCGCAGCAATTGGCTGTACCAGTCGGTAGAAGCCGGATAATTGGATGCTACTTTTGGAACGTACCCTGTAATACTGGCATTGGCTTCGTTCTGCATTTGAACATATTGATCTTTATTTGCCAGTTTCATCACGTTTACCGGAACCTGATAACCTACATATCCATCGTAACTGACATTAACCTGATCCATCTTTCCTTTTTTGGTGGTCACCAATACAACACCGTTGGCTGCACGAACACCGTATATGGCTGCTGCCGAGGCATCTTTCAATACTGTCAGATCTTCAATATCATTGCTGCTTAAAAAGTTGATGTTATCCACAAATACTCCGTCGACAACATACAAGGGATTGCCATAATCACCAATGGATCCCAATCCACGGATTTTTACATCAGGTCCTTTACCGGGTTCACCACTGTTGACTACCTGCACACCGGCCATTTTACCCTGCATGGCTGACATGGCATTGGAAGAGGTCTGTTTGGTCAGGTCTGATCCTTTTACTGTCGAAATTGGGGCGGTCATATCTTTCACCTTTTGAGTGCCATAACCAACTACAACCACTTCTTCGAGGTTCTGAGTATTCGATTCCATGAGAATCTTAACCTGAGTTGAGTCTTTAATTATCAGCTCCTGGCTAATATAACCAACATATGAAATAGCTACAGTAGATCCAAGAGGCATTGCAAATGCAAACTTTCCATCGATATCGGTGACGGTACCAACGCTGGTCCCTTTTTGCTTTACTGTTGCCCCAATTAAAGTTTCCCCTGTTTTTTTATCAACTACAACACCTGTTACATGCGAATTCTGTGCGAAAAGTGTGCCCGATAGAATTAGTGCAAACAGTAAAAAATAGAACGTTCGTTTGTTCATAGCTTCGTGATTTAAATTGTAAATAGTAATTTCTCTTTCAAGTAGTAATATCTTGTAATTTAATTTATAGTAACATCTATTAGTCGAATTTAATTCTATAAATTCTTTAGTAAAAATAAAGAATTTGAAAATGATGATTGTTACATAATTATGTAAAGTACTTACATAATTCACATGTCAACAAACCATTAAGAATGTTAATGGTAGTAAACTTAGAATGACGGTTGATTTTTTTATTTAAGCGCGGTTTTAAATCCTAATTTGGATAAGCCTTGATGAATTTCCGGATTGCTCATAAATAAATTCCAAAGCAATCCACTCCTGTAATTTTCGATCATGACCGCAATGGGTCCCTGATCAATGGCAAGATAACTGTGAACAACCTGTTGACCTTCCGTTAATCCGTTATTAAACGAGTCATAAAAGCCATATTTTCCAAACAATTTATTTCCTTTTTCGTAATAAAAATAGCGGAGTGCAGCCAGTGATTCCCTGGGAGTATAAACTATAGAAGCAATAGCGGCAGTTGGAGATACTGTTCCATTTTCGTCTTTCGAACCCAAATCGTGTGAAGTATAGCCGCTAATAGGATCATCCGACGAAGTAAATCCCCAACAGTTCTCACCATAACCAACCTGTTTTTTGGGATTTTCTTTTGCATAGGCTATCTGAATAAGGGCATGAGCACGATTTCTGTTGAAATAATTGGTGTATTTATCGGATAGTCCGTTCGGATTCAGCCCCAGAAATGAATAATGGGTGAAGAAGAGAGGACCTCCGTATTTCATTCCTAAATCAAGTTTTATTCCGTAGTAACTTTTACCGTTTAAAAAGTAACTCGATTTCGTATAGCAATTCTCATATACCGATGGCTCGATGGCAAAAGTAGGAGAGGATGCTGCCAATATATACGTGATTAATGTTTCATCAAAACCGGTAATCTTATGGTTCAGTTTGAAACCATAATTTTTAGACCAGTGCCAGTACAAGGCATCTTTTTGCCCCTGGGTATACCAGTTCCATTCCACTGTTTCCCAAAGTCCGGTAATCCGTTTAGCCAGAGATTGTTCTTTCTCGTTCCCATTTCTGAAATATTCACGGGCAGTCAATAATCCTTCCATCATAAAAGCTGTTTCCACTAAATCGCCTCCATCGTCAAACTGACTGAAGCTGAAAGCTTTTCCGGTATTTCCATTGTACCAGTGCGACCAGGCACCGTGGAATCGTTCCGTCTTTTCAAGAAATGTAACAATTTTAGCGATGGTAGTACATGCATCATTCCGGGAGAAATAGTTTCGTTCGGCACCGGCAATCAAAGCCATTATTCCAAACCCAGTTCCTCCGGTAGTGACAATATTTCCGTTTACATCATTGCTCCGTTCGCGGGCCATACCGGTTACGGGATCGGCATAATCATAAAAATACCGGGTGGTATACCGCTGGGTCATATCCAGTAACAAGCTGTCATTTGTAGGAACAACCGGCACTTTAATTTCAAATTTTACAGCGTCCTTATTTTCTACATCCATGCCTTTGGGCATAATACGGTAGCTGTAAGTCTGTTCCTTTAGAATAGGTTTTCGAAAGAAGTCCAGGTAGTTGTCTTTATTTGATTCGCCAATTTTGCTGAAATTACTATTCTCATCGTTTGAACGATAAATTTCATATACGAATCCAACCCTGTTTTCCCAGGTTAGTTCAGTATGGGCGGCATATCCTGTTCCTTTCAGGTTTGCAGGAACCACGTAATTTATCTTTTCAGCAAAACAATTACCGAAGATAAGAAGGAATGTGCTAAATAAAATTGTTTTTTTCATACTTTGCCCCAACCCCTAAAGGGGAGCTGAGTTAGTTAAATGACCCCCAACCCCTAAAGGGGAGTTGAGTTAGTTTTGTTTTAATGTTTTATATTCAATACTACATCTAATATTCAATACTATTAATATACAATGCTATAAACTTAATACCTTGTTTTCTTTCTTACTAATTAACCCAATCAACCAATCAACTAATCAACTCAATTAACCAATTAACCAATCAACCAATCAACCAATCAACTTAATTAACCAATTACCCAATCACCTTAATCAACTTAATCAACCTAATCAACTTAATCAACCAATCAACTTAATTAACCAATCAACCAATCACCCAATTTACTTCAGACTAAACGCTGTTTCTTTTACATCCCTCGAATTTCCTCCGATAAACAACTTGTAGCCTCCGGGTTCCGTGCCGTAAGTCATATCCTGTCGATGGAATGCCAGCATGTCGGGAGTAATGGTAAATGTGATATTTTTGCTTTCGCCTGCCTTTAAAGATATCTTTTCAAAACCCTTTAATTCTTTTACCGGACGGGTTACACTGCCCACCAAATCGCGAACATAGCATTGAACCACTTCTTCGCCGCTCACACTGCCTGTATTGGTCACATGGACTGTAGCTTTCAATTCTCCTTTTTCAGTAAGATCAGTGGTCGAAAGTTTAATATCCGAATAAGCAAAAGTGGTATAACTTAAACCAAATCCAAAGGGGTAAAGCGGGTCGTTCGGTGAGTCGATATACCTCGATTTGTATTTAGGATTTTCCAGGTAGATAGGACGACCGGTATTTTTTTCGTAATAGTAAATGGGCACCTGTCCCAGATTACGAGGGAATGTCATAGTGAGTTTGCCGGAAGGATTGTATTCACCATAAAGAACCTGTGTGATGGCTTTACCACCCATGGTTCCGGGAAACCAGACTTCCAGAATGGAACTTGCCAGGGTGCTTTCTTTCGATAAATCCAGTGGACGGCCGTTCATCAACACCACTACAATGGGTTTATTCAAGGCTTTTAGTTTTTCGAGCAGTTCGGTCTGGACACCCGGTATGTTGATACTGGTACGGCTTGTGGCTTCTCCGCTCCAGTCGCAACTTTCACCAATCACCATGACAATTTTATCTGCACTGCGGGCGGCAGCTAAGGCAGCAGGGAATCCGCTACGGTCGTCCCCGATGGTCTTGCAACCCAATGAGTAGATCACATTTGATTCGCCGTTGTATGCTTTCAATTCATCCAGGGTCGATTTTATAAAATTCCAGTCACCTGCCGCTTTCCACGATCCAAGCAAATCGCGGGTCGAAGCTGCAAGTTCGCCTATTACTACAATCTTTTCTCCTTTTTTAAGTGGTAAAGTATTGTTTTCATTTTTCAATAACACCATTGATTTTTTTGCAACATCACACGAAGCTTCCAAATGGGCAGGAGCGTATACTTCACGTTTCTCACGGGCTTCGTTACAGTACAGATAGGGATCTTTAAAAAGGCCCAACATAAATTTAACCCGTAAAATACGTTTCACGGCATCGTTTATCGTTTTTTCGGGTATCAGCCCTTCATTAATTTGTTTTTTCAAATACTTGAAATAGATTTCGCCCTGCATATCCATGTCCACTCCGGCTTTCACCGAGAGTAATCCGGCATCGGCTTCATTGGCCACAACACCATGGTTCACCATTTCGTTCATTGAAGTGTAATCGGTGACTACGAATCCTTTAAATCCAAGTTTAGTGCGTAATATATCGGTGAGCAGGTATTTGCTTCCGGAGGCAGGAACGCCGAAAAGTTCATTAAATGACGACATGACACTCATGGCACCTGCATCGATGGCAGCTTTGTAGGGAGGAAGGTATGTGTCCAGAAAAACACGTTCGGACATGTCCACTGTGTTATAGTCGCGCCCGGCAATCGGGGCACCGTAGGCAGCAAAATGTTTTACACAGGCAAGTATTGTCAGGGTATCGCTCAGGTCATCACCCTGAAAGCCATGAACACGTGCAGCCGCTATTTTTGAACCTAAATAAGGATCTTCACCGGCGCCTTCGGAAACGCGACCCCAACGAGGTTCAACGGAGATATCACACATAGGGGCAAACGTCCAGTTAATACCCGAGGCGGCTGCTTCAACAGCAGATACCCGTGCTGATTTTTCAATAGCAGCTAGATCCCACGAGGCCGATTCTCCAAGCGATATGGGGAAAATCGTTTTATGCCCGTGGATCACATCATAACCAAACAACAAGGGTATACCTAACCTTGATTCTTCTACAGCAATTTTCTGCAATTTACGCGTGTAAGCTACTGTATGTGCATTAAATATATTTCCGCAATTTCCTTTCCGTATATCATCCAGGTATCCTTTTTTGAGGGAGGGACCGGTTAATTCCCAATCGCTGGTATATAAAACCATTTGACCGATTTTTTCGTCAATGGTCATAAGACTCATTACTGAATCTACTTTATGATTGAGGATTGCTTCTGAGTTTCCTTTTTTAGACGAAGCACAAGCGGACACGATTATTACCGCTAAAAGTGCAGAGATAATGTTTTTTTTCATATTTAAGTGACTTTTTTATAATCTCAGTTTATTGATCACACAAAGTAACAGAACGATTTGAAAAATAACAAATATTTTCACCCAATAAGAACCCTACTCTAAAAATAAGTCAAAATAAGTAACCCTATTTTAACCCTACAACGATTAAATATTAAGAGCTAAATGAATGATATTTAATTTGATAAAGAAGCACTAAATTTAAATAAATAATTATTCGAATTTTATACTAAAAATCAGATACATGTAATTAAGAGGGTATTTAGTAAGTTTTTAAGGGTAATACCGTGTGATTTGGAAACTGATTTATTTTTTATCCTTCATTTTATGGCCCATATCTACAGATATTTCATACGATGCATCCTCATGATTCAATCCAAATTTATTCATTTGTTTTACTTGACTAAATTAAAACAATACAAATACAAACCACACACTAGGTCACAAAAACATACATAAAACCACAATAGTTATTGGATAATTTAAATACAAATGCGAATATAAACCACAACTCCGACAAGTTGGAATCTGCGATAGACACACTGGGCCACAAAACATAAATAAAAACCACAATAGAAAGCATAAATAAAATTCTAAAAAACTGATTATCTATTGTACATAATGTGGTTTGTCTTTAATCTTTCAAAAACTATTGTGACCTAGTGTGTCTACTGAGGTTTGTCTTTGATCTTTAATCTTTCAAAAACTATTGTGACCTAACTGTTGTGGTGGGTTTTTATTTTGGTAAAGTAGTATTCGGACTGTTTCTTATTGTTTTTGTCCTTCAGTCTATGGAATTTAAGGTTCTTATCAAACAATCCGCCCCAAGTCAGTTTGCTAACGGACTTGGGGCGCTACCTTCATTCTTTTTTACATTTACGAGACACAATATTTTTTAACGGCCTCTATTCATATTTATACCATCACTCTGGATTCCTAAAAAAAGAATATTGCCTGATCTAATTCCAAAAAAAACAGGAAGAGAAAACACTGTTTCATTCTTCCTGTTCTATTTTAAAATTAAGATGGGAGTTCAATAAAATAATTTATCTTCTGATACCTTCATTCCTGTCTTTTGAATCGGTGCTGTTCCTTTTATCGGTAGATGCAGGAGTTCTGGCAGGTGCCGGCTGACGCATTTGTTTTTCTACCTTCACCGGACGTCCGATTGTTCTGCCATAATAATTAGTGTTCTGGTTGGGCCGTTCAGGAGTAACCGCATTTTGCTGACGTGATCCCGATTCATTCCCTGAGACACGTGGTGGAGTAACATTGCTATTCTTGTCATTCCCCTGCGGACGATTATTATTTCCATTTCCCGAACTTACAGGTGGTGTGGTATTATTACCACCTCTGTTTGGTTGCTGACGATTGTTGTCACCCCGGTTGGGTTGCTGATTGCCGGCATTGTTATCGCCCCGGTTCGGCTGTTGCGGTTTATTCACCACGGCATCCGGGCGTCGTCGGGTATCGGTGTTCGTATCCGGCAGGCGTGGTGTCCTGTTATTCAGGTTTGTATTGTTCTGTTGGCGACGATCCGATTCTGAGTATTTGAACTGGTGATTCTTTTTTATATTCTCATCATCCCAACGCCTTGCCCGGTGCCTTTCGTTTTCGGACCAATAGATGGCACTTTTGCTATTTTCATTAAACCCTCTTACGTAAGGGATGTTGCTGTGATCGTAATAATCGCGATAGTAATACCTTGGGTAATGAGAAACATAATACTGGTAGTGTAACCAGGGTTGATAGGTGTTGAAGTCAATGGCAACAGTAAAACAATTGTCCAAATCATAGCCCGCATAAATATAAGGCAAATTCCGTGAATAGGTCCATTGTCCATTATCCAGGTACACAAACTCCTGGCTGGTAAGATCGTAGTAGGTTTCTATATCCGGCAAATAGTAATAGCGGACTCCCGGGTAATAAGGGGGTGCCCATGCCGGATTATCATACCTTACTTGTGTGGGTGGTGTTACATAGGTATACAAATCGCACCCGCTCAAAAATAATACGAAGAGTAAAGTTAAAACTATTCGTGATGTTTTTTTTAATCGTTTCATGTTGTTGGCTATTATTGGTTGTTAAATGTTGAAATTAAATACAGAATGAATGAGTCTTAATGATGTCAGAACAAGATGTATCTTTAAAACAAAATAGTGTTGAAATGGTTTTTTTAATTCTGTATTCACAAAATTTGTAATGATTATTGTTGAAAAATAAACGTTTGCGCTTCAACTACCTGTCCAGAATTAAAAAGGGAAAGGTATTCAACAGGGCATTATCAAAAGATATGCCAAAACTATTATT
>Ga0302209_10000621_pt1 | contig 16609 bp, 13 predicted proteins | sample II_Fen_E3_1_FD_194574 | JGI IMG/M metagenome (GOLD analysis project Ga0302209, IMG submission 194574) | Peat permafrost microbial communities from Stordalen Mire near Abisko, Sweden - II_Fen_E3_1 | ecosystem: Environmental > Terrestrial > Soil > Wetlands > Permafrost | place: Sweden: Abisko...
TTAATGCAAAGATTAAAGCCTTTAGATCTCAATTTAGAGGAGTGAGAGATATTCCATTCTTTATCTTTAGGCTAGCTAATCTTTTTGCATAATAGTCTTACTCCACCTGATATTTACATTGATCCTAAAAAATGATGCAGGAGTAGCACTTACCTGATAGTTAGTTTCCAACCTACCCCTACCCATAAACATAAAACGTTGACTGTCATTTCGAACGAAGTGAAAAATCTCTAACAAAAACATAATTTATAATGTTTACCGGACAACAATAAATTACAATAAGCGCCGACGAAGCGGATTATCTGCTCATTGTGTCGGAAGCCAAGGCATAGGCAGGTATAAAAAATCCGTCAGACTAATCAATGAGTCTGACGGATTTATTGTTGCCGTATAAGTCGGATAAAGACTTTTAAGCTTGTAGCTTCACGGATTTATTTCTTTGTTTCGAATGCGTAAATAGCCACTTGTTTGTAAGTTTCACCCGGTTTAAGTACCGAAGTTGGGAAATTAGCATGGTTTGGAGCGTCAGGGTAGTTTTGAGTTTCCAATGCTATTCCACAACGGTAGTTGTGTTTGTCACCACGTTTTCCGGTATCTACACCATCCATAAAGTTGCCACTGTAGAACTGAAGTGCAGGTTGGTTTGTGCTTACTTTCATCACAATACCTGTTGCAGGCTCATATACTTCGGCTGCCAGAGTCACTTCACCTGCTTTTTTATTCAGTACAAAGTTGTGGTCGTAACCTTTACCGTATTTCAATGCTACAAAGTCAGTTTTGATACGCTCACCGATAACGGTAGGTTTTCTGAAATCAAGCGGAGTATTGGTCAGGTCGACAACTTCGCCTGTAGGTATCAACAGCGAATCTGTTGGAGTATATTTATCTGCATAAATGGTAAGGATATGCGAATTGGTAGATTGTGCAGTAGTACCGTGCAAATTAAAATACGCATGTGAAGTTGGGTTCAACACTGTAGCCGAGTCTGTAGTAGCCGAATAGTTTATGGCTAATTCGTTTTTGGCGGTAATGGTGTAGGTCACTTTGATGGTCAGGTTGCCGGGATAACCTTCTTCGCCTGCAGGAGACAAGTATGTCATTTCTACAGCATCTTCACCTTTATCGTTTTTAAACGGACGAGCATCCCATACTTTGGTGAAAAATCCTTTTGCTCCACCATGAAGTTGATTGCCGTGATCATTTAATGTTAGTTGGTAAGCTTTTCCGTCGAGAGTAAACTGACCTTTACCGATTCTGTTTCCGTAACGACCTACAATAGGACCTGCAAACAAATCTTTCGCTGTCAGATATCCTTTAATAGATTCGAATCCCCAGACTACATCTTTGAATTCGCCTTTGTTGTCAGGAACCCATAAACTTACAAGACGAGCACCATAATTGGTGATTTGGGCAGTGATGCCGTTGGCATTTTTCAATGTGTATACACTCACTTTCTTGCCATCAACGATGGTGTCGAAATTACTCTGAGGAAAAACCTGAGCAGCTTTTTTGTTGCTTGAGCAACCTGTTATAAAAAGCGCTACAATAATAAATGATAAAAATATATTTTTCATGATTTTGCAAATTAAATTACTAAAATTCAAAGTACTATATATGGTTTTTTGATTGATTGAGCTAATAAATATGTCTTACTCTTTATATAAGTCTTCCAAACAACAGTATTTCTAATCTAGAAAAGCCGTGTTTGGAAGAACTATTTTATGTTGAATAAATGCTGATTACCAGAAATACCAGTAGAATGCAGCACAAATAGCTACTACACCAAGTGAAGCAATAACATCCCACTTGTTCCAACTGTTTTTGATAAGCGTTTTGTAATCACCTTTAAAAGTAATTGCATCAACCTGTTGTGCTGAAGGTTTCGCAGTAACGAAAGAAACAAGCACCATCATTACCATGATGAATACAAGCAACCAGATTTCAAAGATAAGCCAGTTAGTATGCCAGAACCATCTGGTTGATTCCCAGAATGTGCCTGTCATTACATCTTTACCTGTATTGGTGAAGACATTAGTCAACAAGCGAGCCATACCAATCAGGAATCCGATAATTAAACCGGCTTCACCTGCCTTAGGCGTAATCTTTTTAGAGAAAATACCCATTACGAATACGGCCACCATGGCTGGAGCCAGCAATGACTGAATACCTTGCAGGTAAGAATACAGACTACCAAGACTCATCATTACCGGAATCCAGATAATACCAAGTATTACTACAACCACTGTTGCGGCACGACCTACAAAAACGTATCTGGCTTCAGTCTTATCTTTAAACATTGGTTTGTAAAAGTCCTCTGTAAACAGCGTAGCACAAGAGTTGAAGAATGCTGCCAACGAAGCAACCAGTGCCGATACGAAACCGATGGTTACAATACCTTTTACACCGGCAGGCAATACAAACTTAACCATGGATCCAAATGCAGTATCAGGATTGTCTAACGAGAAACCACTGCCCGGACGTGCTGCCAATGCTGCAGCAATCATACCCGGAATAAGGAACATAAATACAGGTAAAATTTTGAAGTAACCGGCAGCGATAGTACCTCTACGGGCACGTTTCATTACCACATCGTTCGCTTCGCCTTTTGTTTGTCCCAATACACGTTGAACGATATGTTGGTCAGTAGCCCAATACCAGAAACCGATAATGGAAGCTCCGATAAACACCCAGAAACCTGGATAATCGTCATACAATGGGTCACCTGTTTCGAGATGGAACATGTGGTTTGTACCATAAGCATGTCCATCGGTTCCGATGCTCATTGCTCTGGCGTGATCCATCATAGCAGTCCAGCCGTGAGCAACATTACCATCGCCCAATGCTGATAATCCTAAGAAAAGCACCAGAAATGAACCAATGATAAGAATAGGTGTCTGGATAGCAGACAGTGTCATTACACCCTTCATTCCACCAAATACTGTAAATACACCGGTTAATACAATCAGACCGATAGCTCCGTACCAGAATGGCAAGCCAAGCAGACTTTCCATAAAGATACCACCGGTAAATGCTGTTACACTCACTTTGGTCAATACGTATGCAATCAGCGTAATGATTGATAACCACGAACCTGTACGAGGTGTGTAGCGATTTTTAAGAAAGTCGGGCATGGTAATAATTTTCCCCAACTTCATATTCATATGTTGGTAGAATGGCACAAATAACCAACCCAGGATAAGAATCATCCAACCCTGCATTTCCCAGTGAGCCATACCTACACCCGATTTTGCACCGGTTCCGGCAAGACCTACAAGGTGTTCCGAACCAATGTTTGCTGCAAAGATAGCCGCACCAATGATATACCAAGGTTCGCCTTTACCGAACAGGTAATCTTCGCTGTTTGCTCCTTGTTGCAAACGTTTGTCTTTTTGTACCGAGCGCCATACTGCCCAGGCTACGCCCAAAATCCCAACGGCTAGTATCAGCCAGTCGAGCCAAATAAATTCATGTGAACTCCAATTCATGATTTTTTATTATTATTGATTTAAGAAAATAGTTCTTTTTCAGTAAACTGACCAAGTTTGATGTAGTTTTTGTATAACTCTTTGTACAGTTCTACATTTTCTTTGTTCGGGAAATATTCAGACGCAAATCCCATACCCATAGCTTTTTGAGCATCTTCTACTTTGTCGTACACGCCTGCTACTACAGCTGCAAACATCGATGTTCCGAAAGCACAAGCTTGTTCTGATCTGGCAACTTTAATAGGCATGTTCAGTACATCGGCCAGCGTTTGCATTACGAAAGGCGATTTCAGGGCGATACCACCGATACCGATGATTTCTTTGATTTCAACACCATTTTCAATAAAGCGATCAACAATAGCTTTTGAACCATATGCGGTAGCTTCAACCAAAGCACGGAAAATAAGTGGTGCTGAACTTCCTAAATTTAATCCGGTAATAGTTCCTTTTACCAATTGGTTAGCGTCAGGAGTACGACGTCCATTCATCCAGTCGGTAGCCAAAACAGTTGATTCGGAAACAGGCACCTTAGCAGCTTCCACAGAAAGTGCAGGAATGATTTGATCTATCGATTCTTCAATTAATTTTTTCTTGGTTTCAGCATCAATCAAAGTGCTTTTAGCCAGGATATTCTCAATTGGCCAAGCCAATACTTGTTTAAACCATGCATATACATCACCAAATGCCGATTGTCCGGCTTCCAATCCAATCATGCCGGGGATAACTGATCCATCAACTTGTCCGCAAATACCTGGAATAAGTTTATGACCCATTTCTTCGTAACTGGAAACCATAATGTCGCAGGTAGAAGTTCCGATAACGCGTACCAATGCACCCGGTTTAACTTCGGCACCTACTGCACCCATGTGGCAATCGAATGCACCTACAGCAACAGCAACATTCGTTGTTAAGCCTAAACGAGCTGCCCATTCTTCGGTGAGGTTTCCTACTTTTTTATCACTTGGACATGTGTCAGTATAAAGACGTTGTCTGTAGCCGGCCAATAATGGATCAAGGGTAGTAAGGAATTGTTCTGAAGGTAAACCACCCCATTTTTCTAACCACATAGCTTTGTGACCGGAAGCACAACGGCTTCGGCAAATGATAGATGGATCTGTTTTATCGGTAATCAGACCTGGCAACCAATCGCAGTGTTCAACGATAGAATATGCTGCATTACGTACTTTTTCGTCAACACGAAGTACATGTAATGCTTTTGCCCAAAACCATTCGGATGAATAGATACCTCCTTCATAAGAAGTGTAGTCGATATCCCATTTTGATGCTAAGTCGTTAATTTCCTGAGCTTCCTTAATGGCGGTATGATCTTTCCACAATACGAACATTGCATTTGGGTTTTCTGCAAATTCAGGTAGTAATGAAAGTGGTGTACCGTTTTTGTCGGTAAATACTGGAGTACTTCCGGTGGTGTCAAATGCAATACCGACTACTTTTTCAGCAGTTCCGGCAGGGCATTTTGATAAGGCAGTTTTTACGGTATATTCCAATCCTTCAATATAATCAAGCGGGTGCTGACGATATTGATTTGCTGTTGGAACACAATATTTTCCTTCCATCCAACGTGGATAGTATTTTACTGCTGAAGCCATTTCCTCACCTGTGGCAGCGTTTACAACAACTGCGCGACAAGAATCGCTTCCATAATCTAAACCTATTACGTATTTCATTTTTCTTTAGCTTGTAAGCGGTAAGCGGCAAACAGCAAGCTTTTACTGCTTACTACTTACCGCTTGCTGCTGGTTATTATCTAAGTGCTTTGTTCAACATGTAATACACTTCGTTGTTACGAATGTCTTGCTTGAAGTTGCGGATATTGGTATCTTTATCAATAATCAACATTTCGATGTCTGCAATTTCTGCATAATCTTCCATCATTTCAGTGGTGATAGAGAAAGAGAAGCTTGAGTGGTGAGTACCACCTGCAGTAATCCATGCACCTGCACCTACTTCAAGATTTGGTTGCGGAATCCACAATGCACAAGCAACTGGTAATTTAGGCAATGCTTGTGGTTCGATAACTTTTACTTCGTTTACAATCATGCGGAAACGGTTACCCATGTCAACAATTGTAGCAGCAATTCCTTCGCCTTCGTGAGCTTGGAAAATCAAACGAGCACAAACACCTGCATCACCTATGCCTAAGAAGTGAACTTCGATACGTGGTTTTGCTTTTGCAATTTCTGGATTGATTTCCAACATATGCGATTGAAGAATAGAGCTATTAGCACCATCAAAGTTCAATACATAATCTTCCAAGAATGAACAACCACCAGGTAATCCTTGAGCCATTACCCACATAGTACGTGTAAGAGCAGCAGTTTTCCAGTCACCTTCGGCACCGAAACCGTAACCTTCAGCCATCAAACGTTGAGAAGCAAATCCCATCAATTGAGACATACCTTCCAATTCGTTGAAGCTGGTACAAAATGCAGTTGCATTTTTATCTTCCAAGAAACGACGTAGACCAATTTCCTGAGCAGCTGCCTGACGTACAGTTATGTGTTTTTCAGCACCTTTCTTACAGTCATCAGCAAAGTCATATAATCTTTCGTATTCAGCAACCAATGCATCAATTTCAGCTTCAGTAACAGCTTCAACGTAAGGTACCAATTTAGCGATTGGTGCATTATCCACGTGGTAACCCAAACGGATTTCTGCTTCTACTTTGTCACCATCAGTTACAGCCACGTTGTTCATGTTGTCACCGAAACGAATGATTTGCATGTTTTGAGCATCAGCCCATCCTGCGCAAACACGCATCCAACCTGAAATTTTTTCGTGAGTAGATTTATCTTTCCAATAACCAACTACTATTTTACGTGGTTTGCGTAAGCGGCTTGTGATAAAACCAAATTCACGATCGCCATGAGCAGATTGATTCAAATTCATGAAATCCATATCGATTTCTGACCAAGGAATTTGCTCATTGAATTGAGTGTGAAGGTGCAATAATGGTTTTTTATAATCCATTAAGCCGTGAATCCACATCTTAGCAGGCGAGAATGTATGCATCCATGTAATCAAACCGATACATTTTGTATCACCGTTTGCAGCACGCATAATTTCTGATATTTCAGAGGAAGAGTTAGCTGTTCCTTTGTATACAACTTTTACAGGTAAGTTGCCGGATTCGTTTAATCCTTTTACCATTTCGTTTGAGTGTGCATCAACTTTTACGACTGCATCACCACCGTACAGCAGCTGAGCTCCTGTTACGAACCATACTTCTAAATCTTTAAATGCCATGATTGTTTAATTTTATTGGTTATTTAGTTGTTTTTTTTATAATTCAAGTGATATAATTGATTTGGCAGGGACGTTCACAGTCAAACCTGTTTTTGTTATTTTAGCGTCGTTGAAAGCTACCGGAACTACGACGTTCGGATTGTCAAAAGTATTAAATGCATCAATTGTTTTAGCTGTCAAAATTTTACCTTCAACCTTTGTGATTTTTACATTAGGAAGATCTATCGTGATTTTTTGATCTTTGTCCAAATCAACATTTGTTAATGTAATATGAATCAACCCTTTTGAATCTTTGGAAGCTGATGCATTTACAATTGGGAATTTTGTTTTGTTATATGCCAATGAATCACTGGTCACTTCGAGCGGTAAGTTAGTAGCGCCCATGTGAACTTTATACATATTAAAAACATGATAGGTTGGTGTTAATACCATTTTTGGTCCTTCGGTCAATATCATTGCTTGCAATACATTCACTACCTGAGCTACATTTGTCATTTTAACGCGCTCAGCATATTTGTTGAAAATATTCAAATTTAATGCCGCTACAAAAGCATCGCGCAAGGTGTTTTGTTGATAAAGAGCGGTATGATTTCCTGGCTCTTGATCCCACCATGTTCCCCATTCATCTACCATTAATGCAACTTTGTTTTTCGGATCATATTTATCCATGATTGCAATATGTTTTTTAATCATATCATCAATCTCAAGAGTCTTGCTTATGGTCCACAAATAATCGTTCTTGTCAAATTTAGTAGCAGAACCTTTGCTTCCTTCCCAACCTTTACAAGTGTAATAATGCAATGAAACGCCTTCCATTTTATTGCCAATGTTCTTCATTAAAGTTTCTGTCCAGTTGTAATCTACATCGCTGGCACCACTGGCAATCTTGAACAGTTTATTACCATCGTATTCACGGCAATAAGTAGAATATCTTTTGTAAACATCCGAATAGTATTGTGCAGTCATATTTCCACCACATCCCCAGCTTTCGTTACCAACACCTAAGTATTTAAGCTTCCATGGTTTTTCACGCCCGTTTTGACGACGTAAATTAGCCATTGGACTGTTTCCTGCTGAGGTAATATACTCAACCCATTTTGCCAATTCCTCAACAGTTCCGCTACCAACGTTACCACTCAAATATGGCTCGCATTCAAGCATTTCACAAAGATTAAAAAACTCATTTGTTCCGAAGCTGTTATCTTCAATTACACCACCCCAGTTGTTGTTCGACATGGTTGGGCGTTTTTCACGTGGACCAATTCCGTCCATCCAATGGTATTCATCGGCGAAACAGCCACCAGGCCAGCGCAAAACCGGAACTTGAAGTTCTTTTAATGCATTAAAAACATCGGTACGATAACCTTTTATGTTTGGAATCGGAGATTTTTCGCCAACCCAAATGCCATTATAAATACAACTTCCTAAGTGCTCGGAAAACTGACCGTAAATTTCTTTACTAATCTTTGTTTTGCCCTGATCGGCATGGATTGTGATTTTAGAAGCTCCTGTTTGAGCAGATATTGTCATTGCAGACAATAAAGATACTACGAAGAATATTTTTTTCATTTGAGAGTAATATGTGTGTTGTTTTTCAGATTTTATAAGTGAAACATCATTGTCCGTAATATGCACCGGGTCCGTGTTTGCGGTAAAAGTGTTTTTTTACCAGATGCTTATCCATTGTCAGCTCCGGATTGATATTGAAAGAGATGTAAGCCATCTTTGCCACTTGCTCCATTACTGCGGCATTATGAACAGCATCTTGTGGGTCTTTACCCCACGAAAATGGACCATGATTTTTTACAATGACTCCCGGTATGTAATCTGGATTTAATCCGTAGAATCGGGTAATGATCACTTTGCCGGTTTCGGCTTCATATTCACCCTCTACTTCTTGTTGCGTAAGTCCACGGGTACATGGTATCGCTGCACTAAAATAGTCCGAGTGAGTTGTTCCAATGTTTGGAATATCTTTACCTGCCTGAGCCCACGAAGTTGCATACGTTGAATGTGTGTGAACAACACCTCCGATATTTGGAAAAGCTCTGTAAAGCGCTACGTGAGTAGGAGTGTCCGAAGATGGTTTTAGTTTTCCTTCCACCACTTTGCCAAATAAGTCTACCACTACCATATCATCGGCAGTCATAGTGTCGTATGATACGCCTGAAGGTTTAATAACTACTAACCCGGTTTTACGGTCAATACCGCTTACATTTCCCCAGGTAAATATCACCAATCCATGTTTTACCAAGTCAAGATTTGCTTTGAAAACTTCTTCTTTTAATTGCTCTAACATAATTTTTCGAATAATTTATAAAGTAATATATGTGAATTAAACAGACAATTCTTATAGCTTTGTTATAACGAGAAATGCAATCCCTGCTCGATTAGCTGATCGTATTTCTCTTTGTTGAATCGATAATAGAAAGCTCCTCTTTTGGATGAGCTTTTATCTTTCTCTTCCATTTTTTCCAAAATATCCATTGTCAATAATTTCTTTCTGAAATTACGTTTGTCGATGCGCTCCTGATAAATAGATTCGTACAAACTCTGCAACGTCGGCAAGGTAAATTGATCGCCCAGCAGGTTGAAGCCAATTGGCTTTATGGCTGCTTTTCGTTGTAAAATATTGATCGTGTTATCTACCATTTTTTTATGGTCAAAAATTAGTTCAGGAAGTTGAGTGATTCTAACCCACCGCGTATCGTGTTTTTCGATAAGAGACGAATCAAACAAATCCATATCTACTAAAGCAAAATAAGCAATGGAGATAACGCGGTCGGCCAAATCACGGTTGAGCTCACCATAGGCTCCCACTTGTTCCATGAAGATATTATCAATGCCGGTGTATTCTTCAACCACCCTTTTGGCTGCTTCATTTATGCTCTCAGTCGCGTTTACGAATCCTCCCATCAACGACCATCCTCCTTTTAGCGGCTCCATTCGACGGCGGGCAATAAGAATTTGTAGTTCATTATCTCGAAAGCCCATAATTATGCAGTCGACAGCTATAAGAAATGTGTCTTTATTTTGATAAAATGTAGAATTCATTCAGTATTAAATAAGGATAAACATCAAGTTGCAAATCACTAATATCCAAATGCGTAAATTTATTTTGTTTGGACTGTAACATTCTTTTGCAAACAAGTGTAAAGAAAACACTTGTTCAGTAATTATTGATAAGTAAAAACATGTTTTACAACACGATTTTGAAAAAAATGAATTATTAACTAATTCTCAATTTAATTGAACCGAATTTGAAATAATATTCAAGAAAAAAGGCACTCACATTATTTGTGAATGCCTTTTCAGATTATTAAAGTGGGTTGTTACTTTATGCTTAATTCATTAATCAAACGTTGTGCTCCGCCTACTTTGTCCATTACAAAAAGGATATAGCGTACATCTACATTGATTGTTCTTTGTAAATCCGGTTCGAAAACAATATCTCCACTCATAGCTTCCCAGTTTCCATCAAACGCTAAGCCGAGTAATTCTCCTTTGGCATTGAAAATAGGACTTCCAGAATTGCCGCCGGTGATGTCATTATTACTGAGAAACGCCACGTGCATTTCGCCGGTTTTTTTGTCGATATAAGCTCCATAGTTCTTTTCAAGAATGGCTGTTTTTAATTTTAGAGATACATCAAACTCTTCGTCTCCGGGAATTTCTTTTTCTAAAATTCCTTTGGTGGTAGTGTAGTATTTATAGCTCACCGCATCGGCAGGATTGTATCCGCCTACTTTACCAAATGTCAGACGCATGGTTGAGTTGGCATCAGGATACATTGGTTTACCTGTTTCAGCCGACATGGCTTTTATGCCACTTTCGTATAAACGTTCTGCATCCTTAATTCGTTCTGAGTTTTTGTTGAACTCCACGCTTCGGATAGCATCCAACGTTTTTCTTACTTCCTGCGAAAAAATAATTGCAGGATCTTTTGAAAAATCAACTTTTTTATTTTTGATGGCTTTCGTGATTTTATCTAATGAAGTAAAATCAGACTTACCGTACAGATATTCGGCAAATTTTGTATAATCACCCTTGTATTTCTTTTGAATTGTGTTATAAAATTCAGGTAATGCATCAGCATCAACAGATTTTTTATAAACATTCAACATGGCCACTAATGTTGCCTGATCTACTGTAGGATAATAATCTTTATAAATTGCTTCAATTTGAGTTAGTAGCTCTTTTTCACCAAGATTTTTGCTTATTATTCTCTCTGCTTGAGTTGCAATTCGTGGCATTTCAACACCGTTCAAGAATGATTCGTTGAGGTAGTTCAGTGCTCTGTTGTAAGGATAGTTTTTTGTGTATCCATCTTCAAGGGTTTTCAGTACATTTTTATACTTGGCCTCTCGCTCAGGCGATTGTATAACCCATGCGGCAAAGGCTTTTTCTTCGGCCTTTTTCTCGTTAATGATGCCCAATTTGGTAACGGCTTTATTCATACCGATACTGTTTTTCCAATAATTGGAGCTGCGGGCAAACTTACTGGCATAAGCAATATTAATGGCTTCGTCTACACGCATAAACGAATGCCATACATCTTGCTTTGCTCCCCGAACATCGATACGTGCCTGATTAGTAGAATTCATTCTGTTATTGATTCCCCAGGATGAAAGGTAGCGGTTGGTACTTCCGGGATTGCCCAAAATCATAGTGTAATCTCCAGGTTGATAGCCTTGGTTTGAAATAGACGCAAATCGTTTAGGAGAATATGGAACGTTGTCTTTAGAGTATTTCGCCGGCTTGCCATCAGGCGAACAATAAACACGGAATACAGAAAAGTCGCCTGTGTGGCGAGGCCACATCCAATTGTCGGTGTCGCCGCCAAATTTACCTATCGAAGTAGGAGGGGCGTAGGCAAACCGAACATCGCTGAATTCCTCATAAACAAACAGGTAGTATTCGTTACCTGAATAAAACGGTTTTACACGAGCTGAATAATTGGTTCCTTTTTCTGTTTCTTTCTCTATTACTTTTATTAACGAATCCTGTTTCTCCGTGCGTTTATGTCCGAGCAATGTGTCGGGTAGTTGTGATATTATTCGCTCAGTGACATCCTGAATTTTTACTAAGAACTTCACAGAAAGACCCGGAGTAGGAATTTCGTCAGTTAGTTTTTCGGATGTAAATCCATCTTTCAAATAGTTATGCTCTACGGAGCTGTGTTGTTGAATAGATTCGAAACCGCAATGGTGATTGGTAAATACAAGTCCCTGATTAGAAACCATTACGCCTGTACATCCATTTCCGAAAACCACAACTGCATCTTTCAAACTTACCTGCTGATCGCTGTAAATATCTTGAGCCGTAAGCGTTAAACCCATACCATTCATTTTTTGAATGTTTAGTTTTTGGATTAAAGGCAGCATCCACATGCCTTCGTCGGCTTTAACTCCAACAAATGTGCAGAGCGTGAGCAGTACAATAAATAGTTTTTTCATGAAAATAATAATTGTATATATGTTATTGATTAAAAAAATCGAGCGAAAAGATGTAAGGTAGGAGGTTGCAAAATCTTGTATATTAATGCAGCACAAATGTAAGAAATAATTTTGGGAGATCAAACGAATGAGCTTTTTTGAAGATGGATATGCTTTAATAGCAAAACTCCTCTAACTAATAAGGTTGGAGGAGTTTTGCTAATTGGTTGTTTTGAGAAGTCTATTTACATTCGTCAAAGAAATCTGTCGGTAAAGCACTACTATCAATTTTCTCTTTATCCTTGAATTTATTGGTATCAATATTAACCGGTTGTTTTTGAGGTACAGTATATCCAGTTACTTTCACCTCTGTGCGTCTGTTTGCCTGGTGTTCTTCATCAGAACATGGTACGCCGTCGGCGCATTTATTCAATAATTGTGACTCTCCATATCCTTTTGCCGTAATACGTTTTGCATCAATGCCATGTTGGATCAAATATTCTACTGCAGCATCAGCACGATGTTGTGAGAGTCTCGCATTGTAAGTCGCCGTTCCGCGACTATCGGTATGCGAACCTAATTCAACAGTAATCGGATGTGAGTTTAATATTGTGACTAAACTATCCAAAATTGGTTTGGCGTCAGTTCTGATATTTGCTTTATTAAAGTCATAATGAATATTACTCAATTTCCACACAAATCCAACTTTGAATTTGTCAAGCATTAAATCGCGGGGTGCTTTTTGAATAGTATCGGATGGTTGCGGCTCGTAAACAACGTTCGATGTTGTGCAATCGCCTAAATATCTATTGTCTATAGCTTTAATTACAACATCGCTGGTTGTAAATACTGGGAAACTATATTTTCCTTGTACATTGGTCTTGGCAATATAAACCGTTTTTTCAGCTTTTTCATACAAGAATACCGTTGCACCTTCGATGGGTGTTAATGATTCTTTTTCTACAACAGTACCTTCAAAGAATGATTTTCGGGGTGCTCTACTTATCTTAGCCGGTCTATAATTAAAGCTATAAAGATTATCGTTGCCGTTCAATCTGTCTGAAGTGAGATAGCCTTTCGTGCCTGTACTGTCCTGAGTCCATCCAAAATCATCAGCCTGGCTGTTTATCGGATAGCTCAAATGTTGTGGTTCTCCTTTCCCATCTAAAGCATCCTGGAGTGGAATTCTAAAAATGTCTAATCCTCCTAAACCGGGCATAGCATCACTGCTGTAGTATAAATAACCGTCGGCAGTAATATTCGGGAAAACTTCATTACCTGCAGTATTTATTTTATTGGCAAATGTTTTTACGCTATCCCAAGGTAGTTTAGTACTTTGACGTTGGGTATAATATAAATCATAACCACCTTTACCTTTGGACTTATCGCTACTAAATACCAACAAAGTTCCGGCAGGGTTAATTGCCGGATGCATTACCGAGTAGGAATTGGCATCGCCAAATGGTAATTGATGAATTTTTGTAACTCCACTGTTATCATAAACTCCTTCCATTATACAAATGCGGTTTACATTATTCTTATCTGCTTTAGTATAGTTGGAAGAAAAATAGATGTGATTATTCTTGTCAACAGAAATTGCTCCGGCATTAAATTGAATTTTTTCAAAACCCTTTACAATAGATCCAATAGGCTTTGAATCACCATTTAGATATGATTGATTGATAAGAATATTGACAGCATTACTTTTTTGTTTATTATCTCCATATTCATATAATCCGGCCAGTTTTTTTGATTTTGCATTTAGTTTACTTTTTCTTGAAATGCTGTCACTAGGTTGTGTAGTTGTACTGTCAATGTCAGAAACCTGAAATTTCCATAGTTTGACATAATTATTTCCATCCCATCCAAAGGATTCTGTTTTGGATTGAGTTGGTTTATTACTGCTGAAAAACAAATTATTGCCTAATAAGAATGGCGAAAATTCTCTGTAATCAGTATTTATATTTAAATATCGCAAAGTCCAATTAATAGAATCCTTTTTCATTAGATTCAATGATTTTTGATCTTTGTAAGCCTTGGCTTTGAGTTCATAGCCTGGTATTGATTTTAGCCATTCATAAGCTTGCTGATATTCGCCGTAGCGCGCTGATAATTCGGCAATGTGGATTTGATCAGACAGGCTTGCATTTCCATCATTTCCTGCCGGGTATAATTGTTTGTAAATGTGTAGGGCATTACTGTAGTCTCTCATCTGCCAATAGCAATCGGCAAGTTTCGTTAATACATCTTTGGATGAATGCGTTTGATCTTTTAGGAAACTCTCAAAGTAATCAGCTGCGATAGAGAATTTAAAATTTTGGTAAGCGGCTTCAGCTTTTTTTAGCAGAACGGGTGAGTTTGCCTGATTTGTTTTATGATTGCTAGTCTGAGCCTGAATGGTATTCTCTTTGGTCAATGTTGAGCAAAATAGCATCAAGAGTGCAATTATGTTTATAGTTAATAGCTTCATTTTAGTATTACTGTTTATTTCTATGTATATAACTGTATAGCTTAGTGTTTTGCTCAAAGTGTTCAATAATAACGAGGTGATAATGTTTTTTGCATCTTAGGCCCATTAAGTTCCAATCTTAACATAAGCTCGTGAGTTCCATTGCTGTATGTTTTCATGTTTGAGGTAGTATAATCGTAGGCATATCCCAAATAAATTTCTGGCGAGATTTGAATTTCAAACATGCCTACAATGGCATCTCTTGTGCGATAACTTAGCCCGAGAGCTAATTTATCATGAATCCATGCATTCATGTTGAAGTCATATTCCAGCGGTGCACCTTTTACTGCTTTTACCAAGATGGATGGTTTGAGCTTTAAAATTTCGGAAGCTTCGAAAATATAACCTCCAGTTAAGAAATAATGGTTGTTAGCCCCCGATGTAGCCTGATAATTATTATCGTAAACTTTTGTTTGTAATAATGCCGGTACCGATAGTCCTAAATACCAATGATTCGAAGCGTACAAAGCTCCAACACCTACTGTAGGTAGCCATTTGTGGATATCTTGGGAGAACAAATCGTCGTTACCCTCGTTCGTAATTGCTTGTGAAAAATTGGCACTATAATTTAGCACTCCTCCACTTAAACCAAAGGTTAAACAAGAGGATTGGAATTGAAGTCGGTATGAATAAAATGCTTGTATACCTGAAGATGATTCTAATCCTAAACGATCATTATAGACTTGTAGACCATAACCCACGTTTGATCCTTCCTGACGCCTGTCCCACGAAAAGGATGCTGTGGTTGGAGCACCTTCTATTCCAACCCACTGTTTTCGATATAAAGTAGTAAAATTGTCTACGGCTCGATTGCCGGCATAAGCCGGATTAATTTGAATCATATTTAACATGTACTGGGAGTACATTGGCTCTTGTTGAGCCTTAAGTCTATTGTGAACAAAGCATAAACAAAGGCAAATTATCAAATTGGTTTTTGATAAGAATAGTTTGTTTAGTGAATTAGAAATAATCTTATTGTACATTATCTTGTTTTTAGATTAATTTATATCTTCCTTTAAATAGTTTGAGTTATTTCCCAAACTATTTTTTAGTTGTATTTATCTCCGTAAAGTGATGTATTTTATGCCCTCATTTTCCGTTTTACCAGTTGAAGTGTTTATTGCTTTGTAAATACAATAATATGTTCCAGCTGGTAAATCTTTGCCTAAGAAACTGTCTGTGCCTTTTCCGTCCCAATCGTTTTGATAATCTGAACTTTTGTAGACCTGATTTCCCCAACGGTTAAATACTTCGATGTCTAATTTAAGAGTGTTGGGGTGTCTGATCACGAAAGTTTGATTCTTCGTATCGCCGTTTGGAGAGAAAGCATTCGGAATAAATAGTTTGATTTCTGAGATACTAGTTACCGTACTATCTTTTGTGCCGCTAATGCTTAAATCATCAGATAGGATATCGCTGAAGTTAAACTTTGTTTTAGATATTTGACCATTCAAAATTGCCTGATTAAATACTTCACCAACATAATTGTGAGAATCTACTTTTACCTCAATGAGAATTGAATCTTTGCTGTTGCTGTTTAAATAACTGCTATCTTTAATCAATGTTTCAATTTTACTTGAACCATTGTATAAGCCATTGGACCAAAGAGATCCTGAAGCTTTAATACTGGTAACACTATATGTGCAGCCGCTTTTTTTGAATACATCATCTAAATTATCGATGACTTGTATAGAATCAATTTTCTGATCTGTGTCATTATTGACTGTTATGGTGTAAGTCCATGTATAAGTACTATTGTCTATTAAAACAGGTTTATTCGCTTTTTTTGTTATTTTAGGTAATGAAGTTGTTTAAAGTCCAAAAACAGTTGTAAAAATACTGTTATATATTTGATTATCTGATAAATAATTATTATCTTTATAGAAAACAATCATATATGATAAGCAGTAAAA
>Ga0302209_10000624_pt1 | contig 16547 bp, 17 predicted proteins | sample II_Fen_E3_1_FD_194574 | JGI IMG/M metagenome (GOLD analysis project Ga0302209, IMG submission 194574) | Peat permafrost microbial communities from Stordalen Mire near Abisko, Sweden - II_Fen_E3_1 | ecosystem: Environmental > Terrestrial > Soil > Wetlands > Permafrost | place: Sweden: Abisko...
CGGGTGCTCGCCACATGCTGTTGCGATACCGTACTTCTCGTTTCTATCTTGCGGGTACCATCGGGCTGTGTTACCGGAACCCGTTCCGTGGTTACATTGGTAATTGCTACAGTAGGATGTCTGGCAACCTCATCGTTCAGCCGCGTATTGATGTTTTCCAGTGAATCCACCGTTGCGGTTAGCTTGTTGATCTCTGCCTGAATGGTAAGTTGTCTTTTCCCGGCAATAATTTTTGCCTGATCAGTTCTCAGTTCGATTAATACCTTCGCCACATCGTTTTTAAATATTATCTGATCCAGAATAGCCGATCCGATTAACGCCATAAATACGGCCAGGATAACCCGGAAGATAGTCAGTAATTTGTTTTTTCCGACCGTTAAGATAACCTGCCTTTCAATTTGGATGACGATGATGATAAACGAAAGTGCTGTAAGTGCACAACCCCACCAAGTTGTAACCGATAAATACCGTTCGGCAAAACAATAACCGGTCGAACCCCATATGAACACCAGTATCAGAATTGATGCGGTATATTTTTTCAATGCTTTATGACTTGCTTCGCTGCAATTCATCAGTATTTTGGGATTCCATCCAATCAGGAAGCATCCGAATTTTTGCCACCAGTTCATGATCGTTTTTGTTTAAATGATTCCAACGACAAAGCAGCAAGTCCTCTTAAAAACCCGCGTTCGTAGGATAGCAGCATCCCCACCATATAATCCACCTTGTTCTCCAGGTCGTTTTCCATCTTATTGATTTCCGCTAAATGATTTTCGAGTGTCTCCTTCCTGTTTTTCAACAAATCGACGATGTCAATCAGCCCGGCTTGTTCGCGCGATTTAATGTGGAAATCATTTGTTTTTAGATTGTCGATATAAATTTGTTTAATCTGTTTAAACAGCACTTTCAGGTTACTTACCAATAACTGTTTATTTAAATCGCGGTATGAAATATCAGGATTACTCAACGCATCTTCGTATCCACGGCTTTCAAAATCAATCCGCAGATAGTTGTAAATTTCATCCAATGGCATGGAGACGATCATTTCATCCTCCTTTGTAACCGGGGTAGGAATAGTCAAGCCGTTGTGATTTTTAAATTCCGGAATGAATTGATCTTCGTGTTTTAAGGGAAACTCAGTTCCCTGATCATTTTTTTTTGAGGATCCAAAAAATACATCCATTAGTCCCATAAATTGATTTTGTGTTAAATGTTTTAATAAAAAATTAAAATCGAAGAGTAATTCATTCATCCGGTTAATGCGATGATTAACCGGTTTTATTGATTCAAGATGTACGAAAAATCCGTTTTAAATCATCTGATACAATAACTTACAAAAGTATACTTATATTGTAAATACTGATCATTAAACAATATTTTTTATAGTTGGTTTACTGTTTTTATTTAAAGATTTTAAAAATTCAGGATGTACATTTTCTATATAATCCAAAAAATATGAAGAATCACTGCTTTCTCCCTCTTTTTTGTCTGGAAATAAATCCTATTTTGTTCTGTTTTCTAAGAGTTTTCAAAGAAGGTTCATAGGGTGTTCAAAGAGGGTTCAATGAGGTTTAGCCCAACCAACCCCCAACCAACCCCCTATCAACCCCCTCTGAACCCCCAATCAACATAAAACGAAACAAGGAGAAAAACATGACAAAAGAAAAGAAGTGAGAGGTGAGGAATGAGCAGGTAGTTGGTAGAAAGAAGTAGAAAGTTGTTCAAAAGAATGATAGTAATTGGAATTGGTTTCTGGATTACGTAAACCCCTTGAATTGAATGTATTGAGAATGATATAAGGGGTCATTATAACATACTCAATACTTAAATGGTTCTAAAAATGGAATTATTTTAAATTTAATTGTTTTTATATTGAATTCTGATTGCAAACTAAAATCTTTATTATATATTTGCATCTAATAATAAACATTTTTAAAAGAATACTGTTTCTATTACGTATTCTTATGTGAACATATTAATTATTTTTAATTTAAGACTGATATATTCTTCTTTTCGGATACGATTCGTTAATCTATTAATTTTTTAATTCAGGCAGAATGAGTGAGAATGAGAAAACCCCTAAAAATAAAACAAGAAGAGAATTTTTACAAGAACTTGGTTATGTTGGCGTTGGTGCACTATTAGGTGGTTCTGCCATTTTTTCCGGAATTAATTATGACAAGAGAAAGAAGCAGATAGACCGGATAAAAGTATTGACGGCCGAAAATGAACTGATAGAAATTAATAAGAATGATGCCACAACCGTTGTAAAATCAAAAAAAGAAATTCTTACCTATCTTCAAAAAGAGGGTCGGGAAGGAATTAAAGGCAAACGTTGGGTCATGGTAATTGATCTTTCGAAATGTAAGAATGCCCAAAAATGCATGGGAGCCTGCCAGGGTGCCCATCATCTCCGTCCGGAACAATCGCACATCAATACCCTGAAAATGCAGGAGTCTAAAAATACTCCTCCATATTACATGCCAAAACCTTGTCAACATTGTGATAATCCCCCCTGTGTGGCTGTCTGTCCGGTAGATGCTACCTATAAACGGGCCGATGGAATTGTACTGATAGATAACGAACGATGCATCGGTTGCCGATTTTGTATTGCCGCTTGTCCGTACAGTGCCCGCTACCTGAACTGGACTACACCTCTGCACGACGCAGAAGATAAAGATAAAGTCTATAATGTTGAATTGAATGTACCACAACGAAAAGGAACCATAACCAAATGTCTGTTTAGTGCCGACCGGTTACGACAGGGGAAACTCCCATATTGTGTATCAGCCTGTCCAAACGGAGTTTTTTACTTCGGGGATGAAAATGAAGATGCTGTTACCAACGGAACTACTAAAGTGACGGTGAGGTTCAGGAAGCTGTTGGAGGACAACGGAGGATTTCAACTCATGCCCGAACTTGGAACGAAACCACGGGTTTATTATTTACCTGCTAAAGGGAAAGAGTATCCTTTTCAGGACAAAGATAAACCGGAAGTAGAAAAACATCTGGAAGGGTGAAATTAGAAGTTAGAGGTAAGAGGTAAGGAGCGAGGAAAGAGTAAGAGCCAAGATCAAAGACAAAAGACATATGATCAAAGGTTAAAGAGTAATACATGAGATTTGATTTCGCAGATTATTAAAAATAATATAAAGCTGTCTATACTTCACTAGAAGCTGGAGGTTGCATTTAAACAAAACTTTCTTTCCCCCCTTTAGAGGTTTGGGGTAATAATTAATGAGTTCATTATGTCAGATCAAACAAGAACCGATAAAATCACAGCCGACCTGCTTCGGCCCATCCGATTGAATAAGGCTTTCATTCTTTGGATGGGAGTGTTGGGAGTTTCATTACTCATCTGCCTTTATGCTTATACTTTACAATTACGCGATGGATTAGGTGTTGCAGGAATACGGGATTATGTTTCGTGGGGAATGTATATTTCCAATTTTGTGTTCTTTGTGGCTACCAGCTTAATCGGGATGTTAATCAGTGCCGTGCTCGGACTAACCGGTGTAAAGTGGGCTTCCCCATTAGCCAGAATCGCCGAAATTATAGCCCTTGCGTTTGCAGCTGTAGCGGGATTGGTAATTATCTCCGATATGGGACGTCCAGACAGGCTGTTGAACGTGATTATTCATGGACGCATTCAATCTCCCATTGTTTGGGATATCACTGTAGTATCCGTTTATGTGTTAATCAGTGCTTTACTATTGTATCTGCCGCTTATACCTGATTTAAAAATCTGTTATGATAAACTGGATAAAGCTCCAACGTTTCAACGAAATATCTATAAAGCACTATCCCTAAACTGGAATGGCTCACTTGAACAACAAAAGATTATAAAGCAAACAACGCGTGCCCTTGCGATATTTATTATACCTGTTGCCTTAGCAATTCATACCGTCACTTCGTGGCTCTTTGCCAGTACGTCAAGAGCAGGTTGGGATTCGACGATCTTTGGACCTTATTTTGTGACAGGCGCATTTGTCTGCGGAAGTGCAGCAGTAATTATCGGCATGTACTTTTATCGCATTAATTTTAAATTAAAGGATTACATTACCGACTCACATTTCGACAATATGGGAAAACTGTTAGTACTGGTATCATTAGTTTACCTGTACTTCAATCTGAATGAGTACATGGTGCCCGGTTATAAGATGAAGAAATTTGAAGCCATTCATATCAATGAGCTGTTTACCGGAGCTCATGCATTTTTATTCTGGTCCACCCAGTTACTGGGATTGATCATTCCTATCATTTTACTCTTGTTTAAAAAATTGCGAAAACCATTTCCAATAATGATTATTAGCATCTTCGTATTGGTAGGTGCCTGGTTCAAGCGATATATCATTGTGGTTCCTACCCAGGAACACCCTTACCTTCCCATTCAAAATGTCCCGATGAATTTTAAAGTATATACACCCACACTCACTGAAATACTGATTACGATTGCCCCTTTTATTCTGGTGCTGATGATCATTACGATACTATCGAAAGTTATTCCTGTCATTCCGGTGCATGAAACGCTGGAAGAATTGAAGGAAAATAAGAAGTAAGTAGTAGGTAGTAGGTAGTAGGTAGTAAGAAGTTGGTAGAAGGGAATTGAAGTTTCAGCTTATGGAAGCAGGAAGGAGTTCTCAGCAAATCAGTCATCGCTGAAGATATGAGGGTTAATAGAACTATAGGTTTGAAATTAAAGAGATTATACGAAATATATATCGAATAGCTTATGTATAAAAAGAATATTGGTTTTAGAATTTCAACCATCATCATTGGTTCATTATTCTGCCTGCAGTTGTTTGCTCAGGACTGGGATATCCCGGCCGACAAAAAAGCAAAGAACAGTTATATCCCGTTTACGGGTGTGACAGCCAAAGCAGGGGAAGATTTGTTTACCAAAAACTGCATGTCGTGTCATGGTAATCCCGGAAAAGGGAACAGCCTGAAGACTTTAAAACCCATACCCCCCGATTTATCCGGACCGGTTACCCAGAAACGCACGGATGGTGATTTGTTTTATATATTGACCACCGGAAGACAGATCATGCCTTCGTTTAAAAATATTTTATCGGAAGATCAGCGTTGGGAGCTGATATCGTATATCCGAAGCTACAACAAGTCATATGTACAGGTGTTGTCCAAATTTGATCCGCGAAAAAGTAAGCTGGTGAAACTTACATTATCCTTTGATGAGAAGACACATTTGGTTCGTTTACTCGCAAAGGCTAATGAAAAAACAGGTACGGTCATTTTAAAAGGAGATGAAGTTGAACTGTATGCTAACCGGTATTTTGGCAGATTGCAAATTGATAAGTCGCTCCAAACCGACAATGAAGGTAGTGCATACTTTAAATTTCCGAAAGATCTCCCGGGTGATAAAAGCGGGATCGTTGAATTAATTGTCAAGATCAGTGATGACAATTACGGCGAAGTGGAATATCAGAAAAAAATGAAGACAGGAATACCAACTAACATACCGGGTTTGACTGAAAAGAGGGCTATCTGGAATGTGTTGGAAAAATCACCTGTATGGTTGATTATCACGTATACTTCGTGTGTACTCTTCTTTGGATTATTCTTTTTATTTATTTTGTATAGTTTGTGGAAATTAAAAAAAGCAGGTATAACTAAAATATAAAAAATCATGAAAAATCTAGCAGTTATCGGACGGATTCTTTTTGCATTACCTTTTGGTGTAATGGGGTTAAACCATTTTTTGATGCGTGATTATTTCCTTGGAATGATGTCTACATTTATTCCGGGAGGGGCCTATACGATTCTTCTTACCGGAGCATTATTAATACTAGCATGTGTTTTAATTATCATGAATAAATTCATAAAAACGGTGTGTTATAGTCTTGCCGGGATACTGTTAATTTTCATACTAACCATTCATATACCGGGGCTGTCTACTTCTAACTGGCAGATTGCATTAATGGAACTGCTAAAAGATACCGCTTTAACAGGTGGAGCCATTATGATAGCATTGTATTCGGATGCGCTCAAAGAATTAAGTTTTAAAAAAGGAAAACGTAAATAAGCAGACATGAAAAAAATTCTCATTCTTACTTTAATTGCTATTATTTGTTGCACAACAAGAATTTTTGCCCAGGTAGATCAATCGCCCGAGGTAGGTATTGTAGAGCATTTAGGAAAAACGATTCCGCTGGATTTGAAATTTGTAAACGATAAGTTTGAAACAGTAACCCTAAGGCAACTGATCAACAAACCCACCATTTTGTCATTTGTCTATTTCGATTGTCCCGGACTTTGCAGTCCACTTCTGGAAGGAGTAGGGGATGTAATTCAAAAAACTGACATGGTGTTGGGAAAAGACTATCAGGTAATAACGATAAGTTTTAATTTCAGGGATACACCGGAGAAAGCAAAAGTCAAGAAGAAACGCTTCACCGAAAGATACGCAAAAGGTAAAAGTGAAGGATGGATCTTTCTGACTACCGATAGTGCCACCATATTCAATATTACACATGCAACCGGATTTATAACCAAAGCAGTGGGATTGGATTTTGTACATCCATCTGCTATCATTGCAGTCAGTCCGACGGGAATGATCACCCGCTATCTTTACGGCATTACCTTTCAGCCTATTGATTTTAAAATGGCACTGGCGGAGGCAAATAAGGAACAACCAAGACCAACCATTCAGAAAGCACTCTTACTGTGTTTTAGTTACGATCCCCAGGGTCAACGCTATACCCTTGATGTTTTAAAGATTTCAGGAATATTGGTACTCTTTTTTATACTTGCTTTCGTTGTTGTCTATCTGATTAAACCAAAAAAGAAAATCAAAAATATTAAACCATGAGTGTTGAAACTGAAAAAAAAGAATACGTAAGTTACCTGGATGAGCCTGGAAAATATAAAGGGATCTTTTCATGGATTTTTACACTTGATCATAAGCGGATAGGATTACTCTATTTATATGCTATTGTAGCACTTTTCTTTGTTGGTGCTATTATGGGTTTATTGATGCGCATCGAGCTGATTGCTCCGGGTGAAACAATCATGAAACCTCAGGTGTATAACGGGTTATTTACTGTTCACGGGATCATCATGATATTCATGGTGGTTATTCCGGGGTTATCTGTTATTTTTGGTAATTTCTTTTTACCCATTTTAATAGGGGCAAAGGACGTAGCTTTCCCGAAATTAAACCGATTCTCGTGGTGGATTTATATTGCCGGTTGTATGTTGGCTGTAGCCTCACAGTTTATGCAACACGGACCTCCCGATACCGGTTGGACATTCTATGCACCTTACAGCACCACTACAGGAACAAATGTGATCATGGCTACCTTTGCCGCCTTTGTACTTGGTTTTTCGTCCATACTCACCGGTTTGAATTTTATTGTTACCATACATCAGATGCGGGCTCCAGGGATGAAGTTCTTTAATATGCCTTTATTTTCATGGGCTATTTATGCTACTGCCTGGACTCAACTCCTAGCTACGCCTATTGTTGGAATCACACTGTTGATGCTTATTGCCGAACGTTTATTCGGAATCGGATTTTTTAATCCCGATTTAGGAGGGGATCCTGTATTATTTCAGCATTTGTTCTGGATATATTCTCATCCGGCAGTGTACATTATGATACTTCCTGCATTGGGAGTTATTACAGAGATTATTCCAACTTTTTGTCAAAAAAGGATATACGGGTACAAAGCCATTGCTTTATCAAGTATAGCGATTGCCGGTGTTGGTTTTCTGGTATGGGGCCATCATATGTTCACTTCGGGAATGAGTGATCAGGCTCGGTGGTTCTTTTCATTACTTACTTTCCTGGTAGCTGTTCCAAGTGCCATTAAAGTGTTTAACTGGCTTGCTACGATGTACAAAGGGTCCATTGATATGAAACCTCCGTTTCTGTATGCACTGGCTTTTATTTTCCTCTTTACTATCGGCGGTACAACCGGACTTTTACTGGGATCGGTAGCTACCAATGTGCAGGTACATGATACGGCATTTGTTGTGGCTCATTTTCATTATATTATTTTTGGAGGTATGGGATTTGCATTCTTCGCAGCCATTCATTACTGGTTGCCCAAGATGTATGGCAGGATGTATAATATGAAACGTGCTACCTATGCCTGGGGAATAAATTTTGTCGGATTCAACCTGTTATATTTTCCCCAATTTATTTTGGGCTTTCAGGGTATGCCCCGAAGATATTTCGATTATTTACCACAATTCCAGACAGGACAAATCATCTCTACTATCGGCGGATTTATTCTTGTCAGCGGACTGGTATTTATGGTTTACAATTTAGTGCAGGGAGCACGCCATGGTGAAATTGCACCTGCGAATCCATGGCACGGCACTACATTGGAATGGCAAATTCCTTCACCTCCACCATTGGAAAATTTTGATGAAGCACCTGTAATTAAAAGTAATCCGTATGATTATGAATAATCAGAAGTGAGGAATGAGGATTGAGGGGTGAGTGAGAAAGAAGTAAGAAGTAAGAGGTAAGAGGTAAGAAGTAAGAGGTAAGAGGTAAGAAGTAAGAGGTAAGAGGTAAGAAGTAAGAAAATAGTAAATTATAAAACCTGTCCGGCTTTTGACGGATGATAATATTGTAAATGAAACCTATGGCAGAGAAAGAAATACATATGGAAGTGCACAGAGATGACGAAGCATCCAAATTAGGAATGTGGCTCTTTATCTTCACCGAGCTATTGCTTTTTGGAGGATTGTTTTTGGTATATTCTGTTTTTAGGGCTGAATATCCTGCCAACTTTCATGAAGGAAGTCTGGAGTTGAGTGTTACTATAGGTGCCATAAACACAATTGCACTTTTGTTCAGCAGTATGACCATCGCTATGGCATTAAGCGCCATCCAAAAAAATAACCGGATATTATCCATGCGGTTAATTGCTGTGACCTTATTGATGGCTACCATTTTTCTTTTCAATAAATACATTGAATGGAGTATGAAATTTGAACACGGTTTATATCCCGGATCACCTTTAATGCCTCATTTGGAACGGGGTGATTTAATGTTCTTCAGTTTGTATTTTTTTATGACGGGATTGCACGCTCTGCATATAATTGTAGGAATGGTGCTTCTTACCATGTGTTATTTTAAAATTAAAAAAGGAACCCTGAATTCACAAAAGTATATTCATCTTGAAAATGGAGCACTTTACTGGCATCTCGTTGATTTAATATGGATTTTCCTGTTCCCACTGTTATATTTAATTACTTAAATAGTAGAGCTAAGAGCTAAGAGCTAAGAGCTAAGAGCTAAGAGTTAAGAGCCAAGAGCCAAGAGCCAAGATCAAAGAACAAAGATTAAAGATCTAAGATTAAAGATCAAAGAGCCAAGATCAAAGAACAAAGATTAAAGATCAAAGATTAAAGATCAAAGAGCCAAGAATCAAGATCAAAGAACAAAGATTAAAGATCAAAGAACATAGATTAAAGATCAAAGAACCAAGATCAAGAATCAAGATCAAAGAACAAAGATTAAAGATCAAAGAACCAAGATCAAAGATCAAAGATCAAAGAGCCAAGATTAACGATAAAAGATCTAAGAACAAAGATCAAAGATTAAAGATCAAAGATTAAAGATCAAAGAACAAAGATTAAAGATCAAAGAACCAAGATCAAAGATCAAAGATCAAAGAGCCAAGATTAACGATAAAAGATCTAAGAACAAAGATCAAAGATTAAAGATCAAAGATTAAAGATCAAAGATTAAAGATCAAAGAGCCAAGAATCAAGATCAAAGAACAAAGATTAAAGATCAAAGAGCTAAGAGCCAAAAATCAAGAATCAAGATCAAAGAACAAAGATTAAAGATCAAAGAACCAAGATCAAAGATCAAAGATCAAAGAGCCAAGATTAACGATAAAAGATTCAAGATCAAAGACAAAAGATCTAAGAACAAAGAACAAAGAACCAAGATTAAAGATTAAAGATCAAAGAGCAAAGAGCAAAGAGCAAAGAACCAAGATCCCGGAAAAAAGATTAAATAGATAGGATAAGAGTAAATACTGTAGAATTGACCTTCTTAAATTCAATAAAATGGCAAACAATGTTTCACATACTACCGAATACAAAGTACTTGCACGGGTTGTGCTGGTACTAATGTTTTTGACCTTCCTTACTATTTCTGTTTCTTCAATGCATTTGGGGGCCTTTAGTGTGACAGTTGCACTTTTAATTGCCGGAGTAAAAGGCTTTATGATATTGACCTATTTCATGCACCTGAAATACGAAAGTCTTTTATTACGTATTTTGGTAGCTATGATTTTTGTACTGTATGCAGTCATCATTCTTATCACTTTTATCGATTATGCATTCCGTTAATTAGGTTCACTTTTTTTTATTCACTTGTCTATAACATATAACTTATACCTGATTATGTTCAGTAACGCTTCAAATTTTGTTAAAGGTTCCGATCTGTCAACCCTGTTAATCGGAGGGTTCGGCATATTTATCCTGATTTCATTTACTATCATTATGATTGTTTTTGTTGTGAAATACAACAAAAAGAGAAATCCGAAAGCTACCCAGATAGAAGATAATAGAATATTGGAAACGACATGGATTGCCATACCGATACTACTTGTTCTGCTTATGTTCTATATCGGTTGGAGGGGCTTTTTACCTATGCGTCAGGTACCCAAAAATGCTATGCATATAACTGCAATCGGGAAAATGTGGAAATGGACTTTTGAGTATCCTGGGAATAAGGAATCCGATACATTGGTATTACCTCTAAATAAAGCAGTCAAAGTTGATTTAGTCTCAAAAGATGTCATCCATGGTTTTTTTGTTCCTGCGTTCAGAATAAAAGAAGATTGTGTTCCGGGGAAAAATAATTACAGTTGGTTTATTCCGGGGGAATTGGGTGATTTCGATTTACTTTGTTCTGCTTATTGTGGTGTTAATCATTCATACATGTCTGCTATTATTCGGATAGTTCCTCTTGATAAATACACAAAATGGCTGGCAGCTCTGCCCGTAAAAAAGGCAGATACCAGCCTGGGTCATAAAGTTCTTGAAAAAAACGGATGTATTGCATGCCATTCGGTCGATGGGTCTAAAATGGTAGGTCCTACATTTAAAGGATTGTATGGTTCAACAGTCGAAGTTATGACAGATGGAGTTGATCACAAGATTATTGCAGACAGTGTATATATCAAAAATTCCATCAACGAACCGAATAAGGATATTGTAAACGGTTATCCTAAAGGTGTAATGAAATCGTATAATCGCATTATTACCGATAAGGATATTCAATTGATCAATGAATATCTAAAAACAATAAAATGAAATTTATTTCAATAGAAACATTTTTAACCCTGATTAAATATAAGGTGTCGCTGGCAGTAACTTTTACAGCTGCAACAGGTTATTTAGTATATAGTGGCTTTTTTGATTTGCGACTTTTCAATTTGGTTGCTGCTGTTTTTATTCTTGCAGGTGGTTCGAGTGCATTGAATCAATTTCAGGAACGCAAATATGATGAATTAATGGAGAGAACAATGTTCAGACCCATACCTTCAAAGAAAATATCACCCCGAAATGCGCTTCTTCTATCCGTTTTATTAATACTGACCGGTTTAATCTATTTGTATTTTGTATTCGGTATAGTCCCGGCTTTATTGGGATTGTTCAATGTTGTGTGGTATAATTTGCTGTATACCAATTTAAAAAGGATTTCTTCTTTTGCAGTGGTTCCCGGTTCATTGGTAGGGGCAATACCCGTTTTCATTGGTTGGACTGCGGCGGGAGGGTATTTATTTGAACTATCCATAGTCTTTATTGCTTTTTTTCTTTTTATATGGCAAATCCCTCACTTCTGGTTGTTAATGATCAAGTACGGAGATCAATATGAAAAGGCCGGATTCCCGACTATCAATCAATCGATAAATAATGAAGGTTTAAAGAAAATCATTTTTTCATGGGTTGTGGCAACATCAGTTTTTTCAATTGCAATCCCATTATTTCTAAGAGATCTGTCCTGGGATTTTTTCATGATTGTATTTTTGTTGAATATCACCTTTGTATTTATATTTGCCAAACTATCATTCGGAAAAGTAGCCGAAATGAATTTAAAGAAATCATTCATTAGTATCAATGTTTACATGCTCCTGTTTATGGGATTGTTGATTTTATATCATTTATCATAAATCTGATTTTTCAAATACTTATGCAAGATGTTCTGTTAAGTTGAAAAATATTGATATAAAAAAACCACTTCATTATTTGAAGTGGTTTTTTTATATCAATATTTTCGAATAAGTCTGTGATTAGAATGGTAGATCATCCTCGGTGTTAGGAGAAACTTCTGTGTGATTAGCTATTGGTTCAGCAACTGTAGCTAATGCAGTTCCTTCTGCTTCTTTGGCTTCTGGTTTCTTTCCTAATAGCTGTATGGTATCTGCATAAATTTCGGTGATATAGCGTTTTATGCCATCTTTTTCATAAGTACGTGTCTGAATTTTTCCTTCAACATATAGTTGGCTTCCTTTATGAATGTATTTTTCAGAAAATTCAGCCAATAACCTCCATGCAACAATATTGTGCCATTCGGTGCGTTCAGGTACCTGTATACCACTTTGAGTAGTAAACCCTTTCTCTGATGTAGCTAAAGAAAAATTAGCTACTGCCAGATTCTTTTCCAAATAACGGACTTCGGGATCTTTCCCTACATTTCCAACTAAAATAACTTTGTTAACAGACATGATGAATTACAGTTTTAACGGTTAATAATTAAGTTATAAAAATTGTGTAAAAATAAACATATATTTTGAAATGTATGCAATAAAAATTATTTATATTTTTAAAAAATATTTAAAAATGTAGATTTAATCCTAAAGACTGTCCTTTTTATCCTTTATTTCAAACTTCATAATCAACTGCAGCCCTGGATGTCTTGACTTTTCCTATATAGGAGGCCACTTTTTTATGTTCGGGATGTTCCTGATAAATATCGATTGCTTCGAAATTATCAAACTCGGAATATAAAGCAATATCGTAGTTCGTTTTTGGAGAATCAGGGTAATTAATACCAACTTCTAATTTCTTTATTTCAGGAATTAAATGTACAAGATTTTCCAATGCTTTTTTAATAATAAGTGCATTTTCTGCTTTTGATTTACCTTCGGCATTATCGGCAATACTGAAAAAAACAATATGTTTAATCATTTTATATTCAAATTTTATGTTTAAAATTATTCATTCTATTAGCAAAATCAAAATCTTGCAATTGGATTACTTACAAATAACTTTATAGGTTCTGTTATTAATTTTAAGAAAATAAATACCTCTGCGGGTTGGAGTAAAATAATGTCCTTGAGTTAAATCGCCGTTTGATATTAATTGTCCGGTAAGAGCATATAATTTAACTATATTAATCCCACTGCTGATAATTACATAAATTCCTTCAGAAGTTGAATTATAACTTACATTCTCGTTGCCGGAAGCAGGAACATTTGAACCCAAAGACTCATCATTATCAACTTTCAACCACCCACTCTGAATGCCATCATTTCTATGAATCCTGTTATGATTCGATGAACGATTTTCACTCCTGGAATTTTGAGCAAAAAGACCGGTAAGCATAAAAAATAAGAATAAAAGTGTAATTAGTCGTTTCATCAGCATGGTTATAAAAATGTTCACTGTATAAAGTCTGTTATTAAGGCTCATTTCTCATCCTTTCGGGGTAATCGACTGTGTAATGCAACCCGCGACTTTCTTTTCGTAATAAAGCTTGTTTGATAATAATATATGCTACACTAATAACGTTTCTAAGTTCGCATATTTCTCTGGAAACTACTGATTTTTCAAATAAATGTTCAGTTTCCCGATATAAAATCTCCAGACGGTTAATGGCACGTACTAAACGTAAATTGGAACGTACTATTCCAACATACGTACTCATTATTTGCTCAACTTCCCTAAAACTTTGTGTAATCAAAACCATTTCCTCCGGAAGTGAAGTGCCTTCATCATCCCAATCCGGTATCGAATCATTAATGGTCAGATTCCCAATAATCTTAACAGCATCTTTTACAGCAGCATCAGCATATACGATTGCCTCAATTAATGAATTAGAAGCAAGCCGGTTTGCACCGTGAAGTCCGGTACACGAACATTCACCGGCTGCATACAACCTGTTTATTGATGATCTTGCATTCAGATCAACAACTATGCCACCACACAAATAATGTTGGCAAGGTAAAACAGGAATGTAATCTTTAGTAATGTCAATTCCAAGTTCCAGACATTTTCTGTAGATATTTGGAAAATGCATTTTTGTTTCTTCCGGATCTTTTTTAGTGACATCCAAATAGACGAAATTATGTCCCCGCATTTTCATCTCAGTGTCACATGCCCGGGCAGTTATGTCACGGGGTGCCAGTGAACCGCGTTCATCGTATTTATACATGAATTCCTTTCCGTCCTGGGTCCGCAAAACAGCACCATATCCACGTATAGCTTCTGATATAAGAAAAGTGGGACGTTCACCCGGATGATATAAAGCAGTTGGATGAAACTGAACAAATTCCATATCCTTTATTATTCCTCGTGCCCGATGCACCATGGCTATACCATCACCGGTTGCAATTTCAGGATTGGTCGTAGTAGAATATACACTTCCAATACCACCGGTTGCCAACAAGGTTACTTTAGAAAGAAAAGTATGAATGTGGTTAGTTTGTTGATTCAGTACATAGGCGCCATAACATTCAATGTTTGGCGTATGGTGAGTTACTATTTGCCCTAAGTGATGCTGGGTTAATATTTCAATTGCAAAATAATGTTCGAATACTTCTATTTCGGAATGGGCTTTCACCTGTCGGATTAAACTTTCCTGAATTTCATAACCGGTATTATCCTTGTGATGTAAAATACGATGTTCAGAATGTCCACCTTCGCGGTGTAAGTCAAAACGACCTGTTTCATCTTTATCAAAATCAACTCCCCAATTGAGTAATTCTTCAATTTGAGTGGGAGCTCCATAAATAACTTTTTGAACAGCCGATAAATCACAATGCCCATCTCCTGAAATTAAGGTGTCTTCGATATGCTTTTCGAAGCTATCAGGTTCATAGGTTACCGAAGCAATACCTCCTTGAGCATAGGAAGTGTTGGATTCACCAAGCGTTGTTTTACAAAGTATAGCAACTTTACCAAATTGAGCGGCTTTTAATGCAAAACTAATACCTGCAATTCCACTACCAATAACTAAAAAATCAAATTTACGTGTCATTCTTTTGAATTTGAATGAATTAAAATGAATGAAAAATTCTGTATAACAATTGAAACAAATACAGAATAAATAAGTTGTAAAAAATGGAGTAGTAAGATAAAATGCTGCTCTATATTTATTGTTGATTAAATATCTCTAATGTATACTCTTCTTGTTTTATGATTAATGTGTTCAAAACTCCCCCATTGTGATGACATGCGTGTATTACTTAATAATTCGGGATTTGTTTCTGCAAATTTGTACCCGTTTTTTGCAAAACGTGGCATCAGTTCGGCAAACATAATTGAATTTACACCCTTATTCTGATAATCGGGATGAACAGCCATTAAATACAAATCAACAAGGTCGTTCTTTTTGAGAGCACGAACCATGTAGAACCAACCCAATGGAAATAGATGTCCTTTTGCTTTTTGCAATGCTCTCGTAAAACTGGGCATTGCAATACCAAGTGCAACTACCTCGTCTTTTTCATCTACAATGATACTAACCGTATCAATTCTAAAGAAACTAAAATATAATTTTATGTAGAAATTCTTTTGTTTGTCATTCAGTTTTGTAAAACCATATAAATCCTGATACGTCAGATTGAGTAAATCAAATATTTTCTCAGCATATTTCTCTACTACTTCTTTTCGGGATTTGAATTGCAGTGCCGTAAGTTTATACTTTTGTTTAACGATATCTGCAATACGAAAATACTTTTCAGGAAATTCCTCAGGAATTGTTATCAGATACTCTTTCCAGTCATTATCTTTTACAAAACCATTCTTTTCAATATGTCTTGGATAGTAAGGGTAATTATAAATAGCCGCTAAAGTTCCTAATTTATCATATCCATCGATCAGTGTTCCTTCATGATCAAAATCTGTAAATCCCAAAGGACCATGGATCGAAGTCATTCCTCTTGATTTAGCCCACGAAACGGCAGTGTCAAATAATGCTTTTGTTACTTCTTCATCATCAATAAAATCAACCCAACCAAACCGTGCATGTTGTTGATTCCAGGTATCATTTGAAACAGGATTAATAATCGCTGCAATCCGCCCAACTATTTTGTCATTTTTATACGCTAAAAAATATCCGGCTTCACAAAAATCCAATGCAGGGTTTTTGTCTTTGCTTAAATTAAGTAAATCATCCATTGCCAAAGGAGGTGCTGCAAACTCGCAATTTTTGTAAAGATTAATCCCAAACCAGATAAACTTTTTTAGTTCTTTTTTAGATGTAACCTCACGAATTACTACGGACATATTGATATTTATTAAAATTGATATTCAAAAAATCATGTAAA
>Ga0302209_10000628_pt1 | contig 16534 bp, 14 predicted proteins | sample II_Fen_E3_1_FD_194574 | JGI IMG/M metagenome (GOLD analysis project Ga0302209, IMG submission 194574) | Peat permafrost microbial communities from Stordalen Mire near Abisko, Sweden - II_Fen_E3_1 | ecosystem: Environmental > Terrestrial > Soil > Wetlands > Permafrost | place: Sweden: Abisko...
TTGCTGCATTATCGGCAGATGGAATTTCTCAGATTGATGAAATCCAATACATCCAGCGTGGATATGAAGACTTTGAAATTAAACTTCATAAGCTAGGTGCAATTATAGAACGTATTGATTCAGAAAAAGATGCTTTAAAAGCCAAACTTAAAATAGGCTGATGAAAAGCACTGTATAATAAGCACTATTTAATAAGCACTGTATAATAAGCACTATTTAATAAGTACTGTATAATAAGCCTTGTATAATAAGTAAGAGCCACAATATTAGTTGTTATAGCTAATGTTTGTGGCTCTATTTTGACCGTGTTTTTTAATATTAATTTAATAATATTCAAAGTATGTTTTTAAAACATAATACGTAAATAATGTGATATAATAAAGAATAAGAAATTATCATATCAAATTATTACAATAATTTTAAAAATCCACAATAATACAATTTAGAATAAAACCACTTTATGAAGGGGGATTTTTGTGAAGTTAAGCACCAAGTTAAAAATATCGTTTTTTATAATGATTATATTACCAATTATGCTTTGCTGCTTGACGATAGGAACATTAATGAAGTATCAGGCGAAAAATATAAGCGAATATTATGGGGTCGATGATGTTTCAGCTTTTGCAAATATCTATACACCTATTTCACTGCTTACAAAAATGACAACTAGTTTGTATGTGGAGATGAAAGATGTAGCCATTGAATATCCCAATCTTTTTGAAAACAAGGAAATTTTAAATGGTTATGCAGAGAAGGCGCATCAAAAGTTATCAACTCTGATTGTTAGGAAAAATGGAGTGATAATATATTCCAGTTCAAAGATGAAAGAAAACGAAATATATCAAATGCTGCCGGATTTTGGAGATGTAGATAACAACTCTGATGCAGGTACGTATTATGGTGGTGAAAATCAATGTATGGTAAAACAACTTGATTTTACAGATATTAATCATAATTATTTTAGTGTATCAATCATTACTTCTGTAAAGCAGATGATTCCACAAATTAAGTTATTTATTACAGAAGGAATTATTATAGTATTTTTTGTATTATTAACAACTAGCTTAATTTTAATTATGTGGATATATAAGTCGGTAATTAGACCGTTGGCTCGACTCAAATTAGCTACTCAAAATATTAAAGAAGGTAATCTTGATTTTGAAATGCCAATTGAAGGCAATGATGAAATTGCACATTTGTGCCACGATTTTGAAGAGATGCGAGTTATTCTAAGTAAATCTACGGAAGAAAAAATTAAATTAGATATAGAAGAAAAAGAACTGATTAGTAATATTTCACATGATTTACGAACACCGCTCACAGCAATTAAGGGCTACGTTGAGGGGCTGATAGATGGGGTGGCTGACACACCACAAAAGAGAGAAAAATATTTGAAAACAATATTTAATAAAGCAAATGATATGGACAGGCTTATTAATGAATTAACTATTTATTCAAAAATCGATACGAATAAGATACCATATGTCTTTAAGAGAATTAGTGTAAATGAGTATTTTGATGATTGCTACCAAGAGATAAGGATGGATCTGGAAGCAAAAGGGATAGAACTTGAATATCGTAATCATGCAAATTCTAAGATGTATATAATCGCAGATGCGGAACAACTCAAAAGGGTAATCAATAATATCGTAAGTAACTCTGTTAAATATTTATCTGATAGAAAGGGTCGCATTAAGATCGATATATATGATAAAGGCGATTATGTACATATAAGAATCGAAGATAATGGAAAAGGAATTAGTAAGGAAGGCTTACCACATATATTTGAACGTTTTTATAGAGCCGATTCTTCTAGAAATTCAGCACAAGGTGGAAGTGGAATTGGACTTGCTATTGTAAAAAAGATAATTATCGATCATAATGGGAATATATGGGCTGAAAGTCAAGAAAATATTGGAACAGTAATGCATTTGGAATTATTAAAGGAGGATCAAAGAAATGAGCAAAGTATTAATTGTTGAAGATGAAGAAAGTATTGCAGAAATCGAAAAGGATTATTTGGAGTTAAGCGGATTTAGTGTTGTAATAGAAAAAGATGGTACAGTGGGTCTTACTAGGGCATTGGGTGAAGATTTTGATATTATAATTCTCGATTTGATGCTTCCTGGTTCAGATGGGTTTGAAATATGCAAACGTGTTAGAGAAGTTAAAAATACGCCTATTATTCTTGTCTCTGCTAAAAAAGAAGATATTGATAAAATCAGAGGATTGGGACTTGGAGCTGATGATTATATTACAAAACCATTTAGCCCAAGTGAATTAGTTGCACGTGTGAAAGCGCATCTAGCAAGATATGATAGACTTGTAAGCACAGCAAAGAGCGAAAATGAAATAGTCGAAATCCGTGGAATCAAAGTGGATAAGACAGCAAGAAGAGTATTTGTAAATGGAGAAGAAAGAGTCTTTACTACGAAGGAATTCGATTTACTTACGTTTTTGGCACAGAATCCTAATAGGGTATATACCAAGGATGAATTATTTAGAGAAATATGGGATATGGAATCTATAGGCGATATAGCAACTGTGACTGTTCATATTAAAAAAATTAGAGAAAAAATTGAATTTGATACTTCAAAACCACAGTATATTGAAACAATATGGGGCGTTGGATATCGATTTAAAGTCTGATGTATTTTGCGAAATCAAGCAACAGTAATGAGGAAAAATATGGATTTACAGATTATATATGAAGATGATAAAATGTTTGTTTGCAATAAGCCTACAGGCGTTTTGGCACAAAGTGGAAAGTCTTTTGATGTGGATATGGTAAGTGCACTTATGACTTATCGTAAGAAAAAAGGTGAAGATACATTTGTTGGTGTTATTAATAGGCTCGATCGACAAGTAAGTGGCCTTATGGTCTTTGCAAAAACAAAACAAGAAGCAGCTATATTAAATAAGCTTTTGCAACAGAAGGAATTTAATAAACACTATTATGCGGTCGTTTGTGGAAAACTTGATGAAGACAAAGGTACTTTTGTGGATTACCTATTGAAAGATGGCAAGACCAATACGTCAACTGTGGTATCTAAAGATAGAAAAGATGCAAAGCGTGCTGAACTAGAATATGAAGTCATAAAAAGCATAATTGATGAGAACACCGGTAAGAACTTAACGTTAGTTAAGATTCGTTTAATTACAGGACGACACCATCAAATTCGTGTACAGTTTGCCGTTAGGGGGTTACCCCTTGAGGGTGATAGCAAATATGGTGATGCGGATACTATAAGTATGAATGATAAATCATCCTTACACAAGAATTGTGCCGATGGAATTGCCCTTTGCGCTTATTCACTTCAAATACGAAAACAAGAGTTTGAGATTGAGCCAGAAGCGAGTATATTTAAAATGTTTGAATAGATAGATGCATAATCTTTTATCATAGCGCTAACAATATAATCAATAATGATTATATTGAGGGTGACTTTTATGGATAGAGAGATTAAAAATAAATTAATAATGTTAATGAGTGGAATTGGAGTTACAGGAAGTGTATATTTGATATTTAAGTATATATTTCCAATTGTAGCTCCTTTTGTAATTGCATTTTTATTAGCATATGCAACTGAAAAATCAGTAAAGAGATTGAGTAAAAGGTTTCATGGAAATAAAATCATTGCTTCTAGTATTATTATGTTTTTGTTAGCTGTTGTTTTGATTTCAATTATAGGATTCGTAGGTTATAAAGTAGTTCTTGAGACAAAATCATTTATCAGTAAATATGATTATTATATGGATATAGCGAATACGAAGTTAAATGATATATGTGGTAATCTGGATGGCTGGATGGGAATAAAGGCTGGAGATACAATAAAATTTTTGAATAATAACCTTGATGGATTTATGGCGAAATCCGAGGAAAACATGATCCCTACAATTGTAGATGGGTCTATTCCACTGATATTTAAAATCGTGACTTTTATTGCAGTGTTTTTTATAATACTAATGTCAGTCGTATATATTAGCAAAGATTATGAAAAAATAAAGCAATGGCGCGAGCAATCGATGTTTGCTTCAGAAGTTAAGGTGATAACGGACAGGCTAAATTCATTGGCAAAAATTTATTTTAAAGTACAACTGTTAATAATGCTCTTTACAGCAATCATTTGTACACTTGGATTTCTTTTGATAAGAAATCCATATGCAATTGTGCTGGGAATTGTCCTTGGAATGCTAGATGCATTACCTATGTTTGGAACTGGAACTGTGCTTATTCCGTGGAGTATTTTCATGCTAGTGGTTGGCCATTTTTTTCCTGCGGCAGTATTATTTACGGTATATATTGTTACGTATCTGCTAAGAGAGTTTATGGAATCAAAGTTTATGGGAGATCGTTTAGGAATTGCTCCCTTTACAATGATGGTTATAATATACATGGGACTTGTGCTATATGGGCTATGGGGATTTATATTAGGACCAGTTTCTTACGTTATCATTAAAACAATGATACTTTACTTGAAAACACAACTTGAACGTGGTAAACTTAATAAAATATAACCAGATAGAAACATAGAAAGACTGTTTCTAGTAGTTTGAACGGAAAATAAATGTTAAGAATTGATAAATAAGGAGATCTTAAATGGCAGTGGATAGTAAATTAGTAGAGGCAATCACTTCTATGGAAGTTGATTTTGCACAATGGTATACAGATGTTGTTAAAAAGGCAGAACTTATGGGCTATTCAAGCGTAAAGGGATGCATGATATTTAAGCCATCAGGTTATGCAATTTGGGAAAATATTCAACATGAACTAGACAGACGTTTTAAAGAAGTAGGCGTAGAAAATGTGTATTTGCCAATGTTTATTCCAGAAAGTCTTCTTGAAAAAGAAAAAGATCATGTAGATGGATTTGCTCCAGAAGTTGCATGGGTTACAATGGGTGGATTGAATCAATTACAAGAAAGACTCTGTATAAGACCTACATCAGAGACACTTTTTTGCGATTTTTACAAAGATGAAATTCATTCCTATAGAGATTTACCTAAAATATATAATCAATGGTGTTCCGTTGTTCGTTGGGAAAAGGAAACAAGACCATTTCTTCGTTCAAGAGAATTCTTATGGCAAGAAGGACATACTGTTCATGCAACAGCACAGGAGGCTGAAGCTAGAACACAACAGATGCTTAATTTGTATGCCGATTTTTGTGAGGAAGTTCTTGCAATGCCAGTTATTCGAGGTAGAAAGACAGATAAAGAAAAATTCGCTGGAGCTGAATCAACCTATACAATTGAAGCACTTATGCATGATGGTAAGGGTCTCCAGTCAGGAACAAGCCATAACTTTGGGGATGGATTTGCTAAGGCATTCGGTATTCAATTTACAGATAAAGATAACACATTAAAATATGCGCATCAGACATCTTGGGGTATGTCAACAAGATTGATTGGTGGAATCATAATGGTTCACGGTGATGACAGTGGTCTTGTACTTCCACCAAGAATTGCTCAAATCCAAGTTGTAATCATTCCTATTATGCAAAAAAAGGAAGGCGTTCTTGAAAAAGCTGCTGAAGTTAAGAACATGTTATCTGATTTTAGAGTTAAGGTTGATGATAGCGATAAGAGCCCAGGTTGGAAGTTCTCAGAGCAAGAAATGCGTGGGATCCCAATTCGTATAGAAATGGGACCAAGAGATATTGAAGCGAATCAGGCAATTATTGTTAGAAGAGATACCAGAGAAAAAATAACTGTATCACTAGATGATATTAAAGATAAAGTTGGAGAAATCCTTGAATCGATGCAGATACAGATGCTTGAAAGAGCAAAAGCTCACAGAGATGCTCATACATTTGTAGCGGTTAACTATGAAGAGTTCAAAGAAATAGTTGCTACTAAGCCAGGATTTATTAAGGCGATGTGGTGTGGGGATCAAGCTTGTGAAGACAAGATAAAGGTAGAAACGACAGCTACTTCAAGATGTATGCCATTTGCGCAGGAGAAACTTTCTGATGTGTGCGTATGTTGCGGAAAACCAGCAAAATCAATGGTATATTGGGGTAAGGCTTATTAGAATGAAAAAAGAAGATATTTATGTAGATTTGCCAGAAAATGTAGTTAACATAATATCAAAACTGGAGTCTGATGGAAATCAGGCTTATGCGGTTGGCGGTTGCGTAAGGGACTCAATCCTAAAACGTACTCCGAAGGATTGGGATATTACTACTTCTGCGGTCCCTCAACAAGTGAAGGCACTGTTTAAACGTACTGTTGATACAGGGATTAAACATGGTACAGTTACGATTATGATCGACAAAAATGGATATGAGGTCACAACTTATAGAATTGATGGTGACTATGAAGACGGAAGACATCCGAAGTCAGTCGAATTTTCTGTCAGGTTGGTAGATGATTTACAACGTCGTGATTTTACAATTAATGCTATGGCATACAACAGTGCGACAGGTTTGGTTGATGAATTTAATGGTATTGATGACTTAAATAGTAAAATTATAAGATGTGTAGGTAATCCGAGCGATAGATTCATGGAAGATGCACTTCGAATGATGCGTGCAATTAGATTTTCTGCACAACTAGGTTTCTCAATTGAAGAGCAAACATTAGCAGCGATTAAAGAAATGGCTACTAATATTAATAAAGTAAGTAGAGAAAGAATTCATGTAGAACTTAACAAGACTTTACTTTCAGATCATCCTGAGTATATTATGATGATGCATGAAACAGGACTTACAAAACAAATACTTCCTGTGATAGATGGCGTTTTGTCAGGTAAACGTAGCATGGCAACACTGACAATGCTTAAACTTTCACCCAAAGAGCTAGTTTTAAAGTATGCGGCGCTTCTAAATGATATTATGCCAGATAAGGTTAATGAGACATTAAAAGACCTAAAACTTGATAATTATACTATATCTACGGTAACGAAACTGGTAGCGTGCTCTAAATTGGTAATTCAGGAAAAAGAGCCTGCGGTAAGAGACGTTATACATAAATATGGTAAGGATATTGTTCCACTTATTATTTTACATCAAGAGACTATTTTAAATGCTAAGGAAGCATCAACAGGAATTAAAATGATTAGTGGGAAAAATCATATAGCAGTAGTGAAACGTCTCTACAAAGAAATTATAGATAGAGGAGACTGTATATCCATTAAGGATTTAAATGTGAATGGTTCTGATCTAATGGAATATGGTCTAAAAGGTCCTAAAATTGGAGAAACCCTTGAAGAATTGCTATATATCGTTATGGAAAATCCCAAATTAAATGAAAAAGAAACATTAATTGCAATGATTGAAAATAGATAGTATACAAAAGGTATTTTTTATCCCTCTCTCACATATTATTAGAAAGATATGTGGAGGGGGATTTTTTTGGAATGAATGAAAAATCATTGAGTGTTTTAGAACAATACGATTTTGATGTATACAAAACAAGTCGAGATCGTGGTGGAATTATTTTAAATACCAATCAAGGATTAAAATTGTTATATGAATGTAATAAAGCAGAAGCACATTATGAGCATGAAGATAAAATCACACAAGCTCTCCTACAAACAGGTTTTATGAATGTTGATACCTATTGTAGAAATAAAGAGGGGAAATTAATTGCGATTAGTGATGAAAATAGAAAGTATATTGTAAAAGATTGGTTTGATGGACGCGAATGCGATATTATGAACCTAAGTGATGCATGTGCGGCAGTGAGAACACTGGCACAGTTACATATAAATCTTAATATAATGTCTTCTACTAATGAAGAGATGATGTCAAGTTTGGAATTTGTAAATAACGTAACGGATTATGGGTTCCAATTTTTCAAAAAGACAAAAGAACTCAAAATGGTTAATAATTATCTAAGAAATAAGAAAAAAAGGACAGAGTTTGAACGCATTGCAAGAGATAATTTTCAGATGTTTTATGAAGAAGCGTTAAAGGCTACTAAATTGATTGAGAATTTAAATTATAGTGAGAGGTTGGAAAATGCGAAGAAAACATCTGAGTTATGCCATGGCAACTATTGTTATCATAATGTTTTGTTTTCTAGTAGATGTATTGCAGTTACTAATTTTGATAAGTGTAAAATCAATAGTCAAATTTCTGATTTATATCAATTCATGCGTAAACTTCTTGAAAAAAATAATTGGGACATAAAGCTAGCCTACAAGATGATTGAGGAGTATGATACTATAAAACATATAAGTGACATAGATTTGCAGTTGCTTGCAGTTTTGTTTGCATATCCAGAAAAATTCTGGAAGATCATTAATTATTATTTCAATTCTAACAAATCTTGGATTCCTAGAAAAAGTATAGAAAAGCTTGAAATGGTGATTTCCCAAAATCCATTGCGGGAAAAATTCATTGATACAATTGCATAAATATCCTCATTATGATAGAATCGTTGTAACTGTTCAGTAGATTCACATTATAATGATTCAAGCAATAGTCATTTCTGAATAGTTACCGATCTATACGATACTAAAAGTATTACGATATTAATGGCTTTACTATTTTGATAAAGATAACTTAATAAAATGTACAGTTGTACGAATAGAGGATAGATTATGAAAATTTCAAAAGATCACTTCAATATAAAAGAGATAAAAGTAGTAGTTATATCACTAGTTTTTGTAATGGCAGTTGGATTGATGGCTGGGTGCAGTTCTTCAAGCAAGCAATCGGTCGCGGTTCCAGGAAGTGCGATATTGCCTATTTATAATAAATCAAATTCTAGTACTGAAATATCGAATACGAATGAAATTAAAATGACTGGTGTATTCACATATTTTGACGCAAATAATCAAAAGATGCATTTCGTTGATGTTGAGTCTGGAAGTGAGTATGAAGTCAATTATACAGGTGGAACTGATATTCAAAATAAGCATCAATCAATTATTTCATCATCGCAGATGATATTAGGTGATGTCTTTGATATTGTATGCAACAAGAGCGGAAAAGCACTTTCTATATATGAATCAAGTGATGTTTGGGAAAATTCAGGCATCACTAATTTTGGTGTTAATGAAGCATCATTAATTATGACCATAGGTACAACAAATTACAAATATACTGCTAATACAGTGGCCTTATCGAATAATAGTAAGATAAGTCCTACACAAATAATGAGTCAGGATGTCGTAACTGTTCGTGGAGTTGGATCGTCCATATATTCTGTAACGGTTGATAAAGGCCATGGATATGTGAAGTTTTCCGGATATAGCGCCTTTGCAGGAGGCTATGTTGATATTGGAACAAAATTAATTCTACGTGTGACAGATAACATGGTAGTTACGGCACCTGAAGGTGAATATAAGGTAGCTATGCAGCTAGGAAGTCTGAAAGGTTCGAAAACGGTAGTCATTCAGCGAGATAAAGATATCACTGTAGATTTTAGCGAGTATAAAGCAGAAGTCGTAAAAACGGGAGCAATATTGTTTTCTGTTACGCCTTCGAATGCGGTTATTTATATAGATGGTAGTCAGGTGGACTACAGTCAGGAATTGCAACTTAATTATGGTAGTCATACGTTAGTTATGAAAGCAAATAATTATACTACATATAATGAGACATTTATTGTTAATTCAGTATATGAGAAAAAAATTATTGATATGGTATCAACATCTACTACATCTACAAGCGCAACCAATACTACGACCACTGCAAATTTGACGTCTGGATATGCCGTAAATATAAAATTGCCTGAAGGGGCAGCGGTTTATGTGGACAGTGTTTATATTGGAATTGCACCAGTCTCATTTACGAAGTCATCTGGAAATAAAGTGATTTCATTTACGAAAGCAGGCTGCGCAACAAAGAGCTATACGATTTCAATTGCAAATGCCGCGGGAGATTTGAATTATTCATTTCCTGATATGGAAGCGGAAACAGCCACCACAACTACAACAAGTGCAACAAAATAATTATTTGTTGAATAAGTCATAAAAAAAAGGTATAATTTATAAAATATAGATAAAATTAGAGGATATGCTTTAACATAAGATTAAAAGGTAGACAAGTGTAAGAGAGGTTATAAAATTATGAATGTAAAAATGAATATTCCATTTTCACCTCCAGATATAACGGAAGAGGAAATTAATGCGGTTAGTGAGGTACTTCGATCAGGTTGGCTTACGACTGGACCTAAGACAAAAGCCTTAGAAAAAGAAATTGCAATATATTGTAATACAAGTAAAGCGGTATGCTTGAATTCAGCAACTGCATGTGCAGAGATGGCACTTCGTTTATTCGAAATAGGTGAAGGTGATGAAGTGATTGTCCCGGTCTATACTTATACGGCATCAGCAAGTGTTGTTTGCCACGTAGGGGCGAAACTAGTATTAGTAGATACTGCACCAGGTTCCTATCACATTGATTACGATGCACTTGAGAATGCAATCACAGAGAAGACAAAGGCGATTATTCCAGTTGATATAGCAGGAGTAATGGCAGATTATAATAGGATATTTGAGATCGTTGAAGCGAAGAGAAGCTTATTTAAAGCTTCTAGCAAGATGCAGAAAGCACTTGGAAGAATTCTTGTGTTGTCAGATTCAGCACATGGTTTTGGCGCAAGCAGACTCGGAAAAATGAGTGGAGAATTTGCTGATTTTACCAGTTTTTCATTTCATGCAGTCAAGAATTTTACAACAGGAGAAGGTGGAGGCCTTGTTTGGAGAGATATAGATGGAGTTGATAATGAAGAAATCTATAAGAAACTTATGCTTCTAACGTTACACGGTCAATCAAAAGATGCACTAGCAAAGACTCAGCTTGGGGCATGGGAATATGATATCGTTGCACCATATTTTAAGTGTAATATGACGGATATAATGGCGGCGATTGGTTTAGTGCAGATGACGCGTTATGAAGGACTTTTGAAAAGACGCAAAGATATTATAGAAACTTACACAAGAGGATTTGAAGGTCAAAATGTTGAAGTGATACAACATTTCAGCAATCAGGCTGGGACAAGTACTATTTTGTGCAATAGTGGGGATAATGGAACAAATGATTCATTTAAATCAAGTGGACATTTGTATTTGTTACGTTTAATTGGAAAAGATAGTGTATATAGGAATAGATTAATTACGAATATGGCAGAGCATGGAGTTGCAACGAATGTTCATTACAAACCATTGCCAATGCATACAGCATATAAAAATCTTGGATTTAATATCAAGGATTATCCCAATGCCTATGCGATGTTTGAAAATGAAATCACATTACCTTTGAACACTTGCCTTACAGACGAGCAAGTTCAGTATGTTATTGATGTATTTAAGGAATGTAATAGATAATAATGAAATTGAATTGAGGATCCGTATGCAGTTGAAAAGATGGTCTGAACTTCCAAGTTATATGAAAAATAAGGAAGTGAAGAAATATTATGATATTATCGAGAAAAGACGGTGCAGTTTGCTTTTCAAGAGAATATTTGACGTGATAGCTTCTATGATCATGCTATTGATAGTATCGCCTTTTATGGTAGTGCTTATGATAATGATTAAACTAGACTCAAAAGGGCCTGTTTTTTTTCGCCAAGAAAGAGTTACGCAGTATGGTAAAATATTTTGTATATTTAAATTCAGATCAATGGTTAATAATGCGGAAGAGTTTGGAGTGCAAATTACAGCTTGTGGAGATACTAGAATTACAAAAGTAGGAGCTATGCTTAGGAAACTAAGGATTGATGAATTGCCACAATTATTTAATATATTAATTGGCGATATGACATTTGTGGGTACAAGACCTGAAGTTAAGAAGTATGTAGATTGTTATACAAATGAAATGTATGCAACGCTTCTATTGCCAGCAGGTCTTACATCTAGGACAAGTATTGAATATAAGGATGAAGATAAGCTTTTAGAAGGTGCAGATGACATCACTAAAGTTTATATTGAAAAAGTGCTTCCAGAAAAAATGAAATATAATCTTAAAAATGTCAAACACTTTTCACTTCTTTCGGATATAATGACTATGTTTGCAACTTTTTTTGCGATTTTGAAATAAGGAGTAGTAATGTTAATAACGGTTTGCGTGATTGCTTATAATGAAGAAGATACATTGGAAAAATTACTTGAACAAATAGGTTCTCAAGATTATGACCATAGTAATATGGAAATTGTACTTGTAAATAGCAATTCAACGGATAAAACGAATATTATTATGTGTAAATTTGCGAGTCATAATGGTGATAGCGGGTATGGGTTCTATAAAGTCCAAGTGCTACAAAATGAAAAGAAAACTTTGCCTTGTGGTTGGAATGTGGCTTTAAAGTCATATTCAGGAGAGGCAATACTTAAAATTGATGCACATGCAACAATTCCAGAAGATTTTGTGAGAAAGAATGTTGAAACGTTGGAACAAGGCGAAGATATTGCAGGTGGATTTAGACCTAATATGATCGATGAGAGTACACCTTGGAAAGAAACATTACTTTTAGCAGAAGGCTCTATGTTTGGAAGTAGCATTGCACCCTACAGAAGAAATCAAGAAAAAACATACGTAAAATCGATGTTTCACGCAGTATATAGAAGAAAAGTGTTTGATAAAATAGGCGTATTTAATGAGAATCTAGAAAGAACGGAAGACAATGAAATTCATTTTCGTATGAGAGAAGCTGGATATAAGTTGTGCTTTAATCCAGAGATTATATCTTATCAGCATATAAGAAGTAACGCCAAGAAAATGATTAAACAAAAGTATGCAAATGGTTATTGGATAGGCTTGACATCTGGTATATGCCCAAAGTGCCTATCGTTGTATCACTTCGTACCATTTGCATTTGTGCTTGCAATTATTATTACGACGGTATTATCTGTGATATTAGCAATGGCTCAGTTTAGTAGTGCAAGTTTAAGTTGGTTAGCGATTATATTATATGGCATCACCGATTTTATGTGGACAATCTATTGGATGTTGGCAGTGGTTATGGCCATGGTGGCAGTAATAGGAGCAAATAAAAAGCAAAGGCATATAACAAATATTGCATTGCCGTTTTTGTTCTTTGTTTTACACGTATCGTATGGAATTGGAACTCTTATAGGTGTTATAAAAATGCCTAAGTGGAGAAAGGGAATAAAAAATGGTACAAACTAGAAAAGATAAAATGCAATTGATAGTTAGAAGATTATTTTTGATATTAACAGATATCATTTTAATAAATGGATCAGTACTGTTAGCTTTAATGATGCGATATGAGATGACAATAAAATTTATTGAACTGCAGTATATTGATCGCTATGAACGATTTTTAATTCCATTTACAATTATCACATTATCAGTGTTTTGGTGTTGTAAAATATATCATAGTTTGTGGCAGTATGCAAGTATCGCGGAATTATATAAGATTGTTGAAGCATGTGTAATAACAGAACTGATTCACGTTGCTGCAACTATGTATTTGGGTTTGGCACTTCCAAGAGCCACGTATTTCTTATCTGGAGTATTTCTTGTAATATCAATCAGTGCAAGTCGATTTATGTATAGAATGATAAGAACTCTAATTCAAAGTTACCGTCAAACAGATGAAACTGTGCGTATTATGATTATCGGTGCTGGAGATGCCACTAACGTATTAGTTAGGGAAATTTCTAATAGTCGATATCTTGATTATAGTAAAGTTGTATGTGTAATTGATGATAATCCTGAAAAAGTAGGAAAGTATATTCATGGTATCAAAATTGTTGGAAATAGAGATAAAATAAAAGAATGTGCGATAGAGTATAATGTCGATGAGATTATATTTGCTATTCCTTCAGCATCTGTAGAAGATAGAAAGAATATACTTAATATATGTAAGGAAACAAAGTGTGACCTTAAGATTTTGCCAGGTGTTTACCAAATGGTAGATGGTGAAGTTAATATCAATGATATTCGTAAGGTTGATGTTTTGGATTTGCTTGGTAGAGAGCCAATAGAAATAGATATTGATTCAATCATGGAGTATGTTAGAAATAAGACAATTATGGTAACTGGTGGAGGCGGCTCAATTGGTAGTGAACTCTGCCGACAAATAGTGTCGCATAAACCCAAAAAGCTAATTATATTTGATATATATGAAAATAATGCATACGATATTCAGCAAGAACTGCTTCGGGAACATCCGGAAGCGAATGTAGAGACATTAATTGGTTCAGTTAGAAATACAGGCCGTGTGGAATCAATATTTGCACAATACAAACCTGATATTATATATCATGCAGCAGCGCATAAACACGTGCCGCTTATGGAAGATAGTCCGAATGAAGCAATCAAAAACAATGTATTTGGTACATTGAATGTTGCTAAGATGGCCGATAAATATGGTGCAGAGAAATTTGTGCTTATATCTACAGATAAGGCAGTTAATCCAACCAGTATTATGGGAGCTTCTAAAAGGATTTGCGAGATGATTGTCCAGGCATACAATGAGAACTCAAAAACAGAGTATGTTGCTGTAAGATTTGGGAATGTTCTCGGGAGTAATGGAAGTGTAATTCCATTATTTAAAAAGCAGATTGAGGCTGGCGGACCAGTTACGGTGACGCACCATGACATTATCAGATATTTTATGACGATTCCGGAAGCGGTATCGTTAGTGCTTCAGGCAGGCGCATATGCGCATGGTGGAGAAATCTTTATACTTGATATGGGTGAACCAGTTAAGATTGATGACTTGGCTAAAAATTTGATTCGTTTGTCTGGATATACAGTTGGTGTTGATATGGATATAGAATACACAGGACTTCGTCCGGGCGAAAAACTATATGAAGAGTTACTTATGGAAGAAGAAGGCCTTCAAAATACCGCAAATAAGTTGATTCATATTGGGAAACCACTTGAATTTGATCAAGATTGTTTCTTTGATAGATTGGACCAATTGAAGAAAAGTGTATATGATGAAACTGATAAAGTAAGAGATATGGTGAAAGACATAGTTGATACATATAAACTGTCTTAAAACTATTTGAGTCATTAATACTTAACAAAATATATAAAAGATAATATATAAAATAGAATGGGAGAAAATTTATGAAGATTATAGTAACTGGTGGTGCAGGATTTATCGGAGGGAATTTTGTACACATGATGTTAGCAAAATACCCCGATTATAATATTATATGTTTGGATAATTTGACATATGCAGGGAATATGGAAACACTTTCATCAGTGATGGACAACCCTAATTTTAAGTTTATTAAAGCTGATATTGCGGATAGAACAGCGGTGTACAAGATTTTTGAAGATGAAAAACCAGATATGCTTGTTAACTTTGCGGCAGAAAGTCATGTTGACCGTTCAATTGAAGATCCCGGAATATTTATTCAGACAAATGTAGTAGGGACTGGAGTACTTCTCGATGCATGTAGAAAATATGGAATAAAAAGATATCATCAGGTTTCGACTGATGAAGTTTATGGGGATCTACCACTTGATAGGCCAGAGCTTTTCTTTACAGAAGATACGCCACTTCATACCTCAAGTCCATATTCGTCCTCTAAAGCAGGGGCAGATTTACTTGTTATGTCTTATTTTAGAACATTTGGACTTCCTGTTACTGTTTCAAGATGTTCAAATAATTATGGGCCATATCATTTCCCGGAAAAATTAATTCCACTGATTATTGCAAATGCGCTAGCGCAAAAGCCACTTCCGGTATATGGCAAAGGCGAAAATGTACGCGATTGGTTATATGTTGAAGATCATTGTCGTGCAATCGATCTAATTATTCATAATGGTAGGGTTGGCGAAGTATACAATATTGGTGGACATAATGAAAGAACGAATCTTCAAGTAGTCAAGACAATCATTAAAGAATTAGGTAAGAGTGAAGACCTTATTACATATGTAACAGATAGATTAGGACATGATATGCGCTATGCAATTGATCCAACTAAGATTCATGATGAATTAGGTTGGGAACCAACCACATTTTTTGATGAGGGTATTAAAAAGACTGTCAAATGGTACTTGGACAATAAACCATGGTGGGAAAACATCATTAGTGGTGAATACCAGAATTACTATAAAAAAATGTATTCAGATCGTTAAACATAGTATATGTTTTGGAAAATTAAGCATGAATAAAGCCTCTCAAATGAGAATGAAAGCACTCTTATTTGAGACTTGGAGGATATGTAATGAAAGTTTTAGTGACAGGAGTCAACGGTCAGTTAGGATATGACGTAATAGTAGAATTAAAAAATAGAGGACATGAAACTGTAGGCGTAGATGCAGCGGATATGGATATTACAGATTATAAATTAGTCTCAAAGGTAATGAATGATGTAAAGCCGGAAGCAGTAATTCATTGTGCAGCTTATACAGCAGTGGACAAAGCAGAGGAAAATATTGAAATTTGTAGAAAAGTGAATGCTGAAGGTACAAAAAATATTGCAAAGGTATGCAAAGAACTTGATTGTAAAATGATGTATATTAGCACTGATTATGTATTTGATGGGCAAGGAGATAGACCTTGGGAACCAGATGATAAAGTTACAGAACCATTGAATGTCTATGGACTTACAAAGTACGAAGGCGAGCAAGTCCTACAAAAATACGTAGAGAAT